>OLSQ01000265.1_pt1 | contig 54745 bp, 44 predicted proteins | sample 1672561 | NCBI WGS metagenome assembly OLSQ01 (sample SAMEA3136699, study PRJEB25190) | human gut metagenome | biome: human gut; feature: human-associated habitat; material: faeces | place: Austria | collected 2013
GCCGACCCTCTGCTTGTAAGGCAGATGCTCTAAACCAGCTGAGCTAAACGCCCTTGCTCTCATTAAGCGGTTGCAAAGGTAAGGAGTTTATTTTAAACTTCCAAACTTTTCTTGATATTTTTTTCACTTTTATTAAAAAAAGATTGTTTCCCGCTGAAAAGAGATGTCTACAAGACCGCAACACCATATTATATTTTAATCCAAACGACCGTCAGGCCATTTATCCCAAATCGGTCGTTAGGGCTTGGATTTTAGGTTTCAGAATAGAGAACCGGCTCGGGGTTTAGCCACCAAAAGCGCTAAAGGAAAGCAATCGAGGTGAAGTAATCGACACTATTACACATATTATTAATAGGTTTGTTTGTACAACAAATTTATTTTTCATAATTTTGCAGCGGTAATTTTTCAAAAGCAAGTAAGACTCTATTCTGCCCATATCGTTTGCCGAGATGCGAATGTCGGTTACACGATAAGAGACTTGGGCAAAGACATTTTAAAAAGGTACAATAAGCAACGACATCAGACACAATAATCATTATTTAAGAAATCAAGCTTAGCACTTTCCGTTTACGTCACACTGACAGAGCGGGTAGAAGTGTAATGCTTAACAAGTAATTAACATGACACTCAAACATTCAGGAAAATCAAAAAAATGGCACATATTGGCTGCCGCAATAGCACTGACGTGCTCTCCGCTGCTGGCTGAAGCACAAAGGGTGGCACTCAAGACAAATGCGCTCTACTGGGCGGCGGCGACACCTAACATCGGTGCGGAATTCCGCATCAACCGCCACATCACATTCAATTTTGAAGCGGCTTACAACAGAATAAAAGTATTCAACATCGACACCCGTGGCGCTGCGATAACACCGGAGGTGAGATATTGGTTCAGCGCCCGTCCGCAGGCGGGACATTTTCTCGGCATTGCCGGAATAGGTTGCGACTACAACTTCGTTCACAACGGCAAAAGGCACATTGGCGACCTCTATGGAGGAGGACTCACCTATGGCTACAGCTTCGTATTGTCGAAACGCTGGAGCCTGGAGGCTACTATCGGAGCCGGAATGGCACACTGTCATGAAATGAGCTGGAACAAGGAGGAACCACAACCCAACTCAGCAAACGTGAAAGAATGGAAACCGATACCTGTGAAGGCAGGCATCTCATTTGTATATCTATTAAGGTAAAGTTACTTTTATGAACAATCAGGACTTTTTATCAAAGACGCTTCGAACCACTTCTATCATAATATTGCTATTCTCGCTTCTCTCTGTCAATGCCTCCGCACAGGACGTGATAAGAGTGACGGGACTGGTGGTGGCAAAAAGCGACAACAAACCTTGCATCGGAGTGAATGTAACAGATGCCAAAGCACGCCGGGCACTCGCCACAACGGATCTGGACGGAAGGTTTGCCGTAAACGTGAGATCCAACGCAAGACTCCGCTTCTCAATGGTGGGAATGAAAACGAAGGAAGTGGACGTGAAGGGAAAGACAAGACTACACATCGTTCTCGACGAGGAGAACATCTCGCTCAGCGAGGTGACGATATCACAGAAAAGGATAACGGACAAGATCATGCCGGAGCCTACCGACATAGATATACACGGCAACTACTTCTACGTGAAGACAAGGGTGAGAGTGCCGAAGGAGATGTTCTCCCACAACACAAGACTCGTGGTGCAGCCGATTCTGAACAACGCCACACGCAACGAGAAGACTCTGATGAAGCCAATGGTATATGATGCCGGAGTATACAACAAGACCCAGGACAGACTATACAACTTCGACATGAACAATGAAGATAAAGGCGACCCGCTGGCGAAATACATCACAGTGAAGAGCAAGGGCACACGGGAGAAGGGACGAAGCAACGACATCATCGGATACAGCGACTCTATATACGTGGAGCATATCAAGGATGACTTCTCATGCGATGTGTATATGGCGATAGAGAACTACAACAGGATTCTATACCGCGACACCACGGTGATAGCACGCGGAACAGTGAACCCGCTGCGCTTCATCGACTATAGCTTCGCATCAAAACAGCTCTCCGACTCGGCATTTCTACCAAAACCGGAGGCGCAGCTCCGCGACAGCAAGGGAGAGGTGAACCTGAAATTCCCTGTCGGCAAAGCGGTGTTCGACAGTTCAGACCCTCAGAACGCTGAGGAGATAGAGAAATTGAGTGCGCAAATCGAGACTATATCCCAATCTAAAGGAGCGACACTGAACTCTCTGGAACTGAGGGGACAGTCATCGCCAGAAGGAAAATACCGCCAGAACCTAACATTGGCAAAGGAGCGTATGGACTATGCTCTCGGCTTTCTGAAAAAGGCCCTGCCAAGAGGAATGACAAACGGCATGGAATTCAAGAGCCACGCTAATGTGGCACCATGGAAAGAGGTGGCTGACATGATGCGCCGCGACAGTCTGACCGACCAGGCCGCCAGCATTGAAAGAATCATTGACCGGCAGAAGAACATCGACATGCAGGGACAAGCGGTGAGAAAACTGCCATACTACAAGAAGCTGATTGCCAAGAACTACCTGCCGCATCTGCGCCGGGTGGAATACACGCTGCACTACAACATATACCGCACACTGACGGCGGACGAGATAAACGAACTGTATCAGCAGGACTACAAGCAGCTCTCTAAATTCGAGTTCTTCAAACTTTACCGCTCTGAGACCGACTCGCTGAAGCAGCAGACAATCATGCGACAGGCACTGGAGGTGTATCCATCATTCATGGCGGCAGCCAACGACCTCTCAGCCTCACTCATCAGCAGCAGAAAGGCTGACCCGTCGCTGCTGAGACCATTCGCCGGAGAAAAGGCGCCACAGGAGGTGAACATAAACCAGGTGATAGCACTGCTCAACGAAGGTCTGTTCACGGAGTCCGACTCCGTGGCACGCTTCATCACCGACAATGACGCGACACACACGATGCTCGCCGTGAACGCCGTGCTGAACGGCAGATTCGACGACAACTACGCAACGATAGCCAAGACAAGCACACGCAACGAAGTGGTGATGCTGCTCGCCATGAAACGCAACGACGAGGCTCTGAAACTCAGCAAGCAGCTTCCCGACGAGGATGCCACAACACACTATCTGCGTGCCATCTGCCTGAACAGGACCAACGACCCGGCTGAGGCATACAAAGAACTGAAAAAGTCGTTCGACATGGATCCATCGCTGAAAGAAACGGCAAAGGTGGACGGCGACGTGAACGACCTCTTGTCTATGGATAAATAAAAGGACATAAACATGAAAAGAAAAAACATCATCATAATATGCGCACTGATGGCAGTTGGCGCACCACTCAGCTCCTACGCACAGCTGGACAGCAGTGCGCTGAACTATATGCTGCAGAGACCACAGGTGGCGAAATCATACAAGAACAAGAAGTTCATGGACCACATGTTCATGGAATTCGGATTTGGCGGCAACCTCATGGGACGCCACGACGTAGCACTGGGACCTACGGCAGAACTGGGCATCGGTGACTGGATATCACCAGAACACGGACTGCGCCTCAACTTCAATGGGGGTGCATACAGAATTGCCGACAAGAAAGTGAAATTCGCCACTGCTGCCCTTGACTACATGCTCAACATCACGGCGATAGCACAGCCGGGAAGCACTTACCGCCAGAAGCCTTTCGAACTGTATGGCATCGCCGGAATCGACGCCACATATTCACGAGCATACAACAACAACGACCACGGATTCGGTGCGCATCTTGGAATGAGGGGACAGTTCGCATTCTCTGACATCACATATTTCTATCTCGAACCGCGTGTGGGAGTGGCACAAGACAATGTGGCGCAGACTGCCACATGGCGCAACCTGCACCCCATGGCAAGCGTGACAATGGGATTCGGAGTGCGTATGCCCGACGAGAGGCGCAGCAACACCCGCGGCAACTACGTTTCCCCACATTCTTTCGCCGACGGCTTATTCGCCAGCGTCATGGCAGGACCAATGTATATGGGAAGTGCAGCCATCGACGAATGGAAAGAGAATATGGGAATGACCGTAGGGGTGTCGCTCGGAAAATGGATGGACAACTGCAACGCTCTGCAGATAAACCTCAACACCACAACGTTTGACCAACACAACGGCACAAGGGTGAGAGCCATAGGAGCAAGGCTCGACTATCTGCTGAACCTGCACAATGCCTTCGGCGGACTGAATCCGGACCGCAGATTCTGGATGAACACCATAGCGGGAGTGGGATACAACTATTCGAGAGACGCTCGTTCAAGCAACAGATATACATGGAATGCCGGTGCCGGACTGCAGGCAAACTTCCGCCTGTCGCGCGACATCAACTTCGTGTTGGAACCGCGCGTCGACGCATACAACCACAGATGGGCGCCTAAAGCATATACCTTCGGCAACATCGACGCCACGGCATCTCTGCTTGCCGGATTCGTATATACATACCACGAGGGACTGTCAAGGAGGATACACGACAACGAGGGAGCAGCGGCAATGAGGAGGAGCAGCTTCGCCCTGACTGGAGGAGCGGCAGTGAGACTGTTCCAATACAACGAATGGAAACGCTACATGCCTGTCGTCAGAATGAGCTACACTCATTGGACAGCACCGATGACGGGATGGAGATACAGTCTGCAGGGTATGTTCGGCAGACCGATAAACAAGAACTACTATGGTGTGGCTACGGCTGGCTTCGACTGGATGACTGACCTCACTGCACTGACTTATGGATGCGACAACACAAGAACGCTCTCCGTGAGATCTCTATTGGGTGTGAACCTCGGTGCTGACCACTCCGACTACACTCGTCTGAACACCGATGTGCATGGTGGCGGACAGCTCGCATTCAGGGTGTCGCCGAATGTGAATATACTGGCAGAGACACAGTTGGGATATGAACTGACATCACGCTACAAAGGAGCACGCTCCCACCGTCTGCAACCACAGGTGCAGGTGGGTGTGGAATATTTCTTGCAGCGCAGCGACCGCAACAAGGACCTCGACGAGGCTCCGACGAAGAAGAACTTCGTATTCCTCGGTGCAGGAACGGGTATATACTCCGGAAACCTGGCTTTGGGCGGCAGCTTAGGCAGAAACCTGACGATTCTTACCGATGTGGGATATGGCCGATGGTTCAATCAGGTGAGTGGTATACAGGCTTCGGTGGGCAACACGGTGGTGCCGTCGCACAGATTGGGAAGCAAGACCGTAACAGCTCTACGTGCCGACTATATGATGAACCTGAAGAGTGCCATAACCGGAGAATCTACTGAAGACCAGTCTATACAGCTGACTGGACTGATAGGAGCTCAGGTGGCAGCAAGCACCAAGAAACACCGCTCAACGAACTTCGCTCCTGGAATCCACGCCGCCATCCAGACCGGTGTCATGGTGACGCCCCATACGGAACTGTATTTCGAACCTTCAGCCACAATGTATACAAAGAATCTCGAAACATCCGTCTGCTGCAGTCCGATAAAGGTGGAACTGCGATTCAGCATCGGTACGAAATATCACTTCTAATATACGAACGATTTGTCCGGTATCACAGCGTGGCAAGTTCAGCTTGCCACGCTGATTCTGAAGACACAAACAGTATGACGACACAGATACTGGAGCACAAACGGTCTGACGACGCTGATAATGAAAGCGCAAACAACCTAACGATGCTGATAATGGAAATACAAACGCTCTGACGCCGAAAATACAGAAAACGCAAACAGCCTAAGACAGAGAACATATCAACTGTCTTAGGCTGTTATTATTTTGCCACAATCAGCCAGATATCAGGCTTGCCTGGGCTTTATCCCGAAATGGTCAGCCCGTCGCTTATTGTAGTAGCAGTATAACTGCTTGCAAGTAAGCCCTAATGACTGGTTTGGATTTGTTTCAGAAGAGTGGAACGTCCCTACTCCATTGTCCACAGAGAGGAAGCATGGTCTTTGGCGTTCTGATCGGGCACTACTGCTCCCGGATGATAATATCCGAGAAGCTTGATGTCCCATATCAGCACACTGTATGCCGGAATTCCATTGTAATCCGTTGTGCCATATCCCATTGTCCATGGCATATACACACGCCAGCGGTCTCCGATGTGCATGCGCTGCAATGCTGTGACATATCCGTCAACCAATATGTTTACCGCCCATTTCTTTGCCCGTGCCGTCAGCGGATTGTAGCTGTCGAAGTCTCCCTCGTAGCTCTTCTCGAAGAAATATCCCTGCGGATGGCTTGTAGAAGGCAGCAGTTTACCTTGGTTATGCACGAGCACGGAGTCGGAGTATAGCGGACAACCGCTTCCGGTGCCCACCTCCTCTTTGTGCACCACGATATAGTTCGTGCGAGAGAGCGTAGTGTTGTTCTCGCTCATCGACCAGCAGCGTATGGTATCCCACATACCGTCTCTGTTCTCTATCGCCACATTGTAGATACTGTCGAAATAGGCAACGTTGCGTTTCTCCCAGTTGGGATATTCAATCAGTTCGTTGTCTGTCTCGCTACATGCCGTGACGAGTCCGAGTGCCATTCCGCACAGGATGGCTAAGGCGAAAAAATATTTGTTCTTCATCTATAATCGTTATATTACTGCAATTTCTTGAGCAGACTTGCAATGCTCACCTTGTCTTCGATGATGCTGTTGAGATCGTCAATGCTTACGCGCTCCTGTTCCATGGTGTCGCGGAAACGCAGCGTCACGCAATTGTCCTTGAGTGTGTCGTAGTCAACAGTAACGCAGTATGGTGTTCCGATGGCATCCTGACGACGGTAGCGCTTGCCGATGGTGTCCTTCTCGTCGTACTGGCAGTTGAAATGGAACTTCAGGTTGTTGATGATTTCGCGAGCCTTCTCTGGCAGTCCGTCTTTCTTCACCAACGGCAATACAGCGAGTTTCACCGGAGCGAGTGCTGCCGGCAACTTGAGCACAACACGTGTCTCGCCGTTCTCCAGCTTCTCCTCCTCGTATGAGTGACACATGATAGAGAGGAACATACGGTCGACACCGATACTTGTCTCAATGTCATACGGAGTATAGCTCTCGTTTGTCTGAGGGTCGAAGTATTTGATTGAACGGCCGGAGAATTTCTCGTGCTGCTTCAGGTCATAGTCGGTACGGCTGTGGATACCCTCAACCTCCTTGAATCCAAACGGCATCTTGAACTCGATGTCGGTAGCTGCATTGGCATAGAAAGCGAGTTTCTCGTGGTCGTGGAAACGATAATTGTCGGCTCCGAAGCCCAGTGCCTGGTGCCATTTCATACGGAACTCCTTCCATTTCGAGAACCACTCCTTCTCTGTGCCCGGTTTTACGAAGAACTGCATCTCCATCTGTTCGAACTCTCTCATACGGAAGATGAACTGGCGAGCCACAATCTCGTTGCGGAATGCCTTTCCGATCTGTGCGATACCGAATGGAATCTTCATACGTCCGGTCTTCTGCACATTGAGATAGTTAACGAAGATACCCTGTGCTGTTTCAGGACGCAGATAAATCTTGCTTGCCGCATCAGAAGTGGAACCCATCTCTGTAGAGAACATGAGGTTGAACTGACGCACGTCGGTCCAGTTCTTTGTTCCGCTGATAGGGTCAACGATTTCCTCGTCAATGATAATCTGCTTCAGAGCCTCCAGGTTTGGTCCCTGCATTGCCTCTGTGTAGCGTGCATGAAGGTCGTCACGCTTCTTCTGATGCTCCAGCACGCGAGGGTTGGTCTCGCGGAACTTAGCCTCATCAAAGCTGTCGCCGAAGCGTTTGCGTGCCTTGGCGATTTCCTTTTCTATCTTCTCCTCATACTTGCCGATCTGGTCTTCGATGAGCACATCAGCACGATAGCGCTTCTTTGAGTCGCGGTTGTCGATTAGCGGGTCGTTGAAGGCGTCAACGTGTCCGCTGGCCTTCCATATCGTAGGGTGCATGAAGATTGCAGAGTCAATGCCCACGATGTTGTCGTGGAGCAGCACCATGCTCTTCCACCAATATTCCTTGATGTTGTTCTTCAGTTCCACACCATTCTGTCCATAGTCATACACTGCTGCCAGTCCGTCGTAGATATCGCTGCTTGGGAACACGAATCCGTATTCCTTGCAGTGAGAGACGATTTTCTTGAAAACATCTTCTTGTGCCATAATCTTATATAGGTTTTATTTATTTTCTTTTCTCAATTGTCAGCATCCTGACCGTCAAATGTCAGTATCCTGATTCTTAATTGCCTGTATTCTTATTGTCAATCGTCATTATTCTGACGAAATCATTTTGCAAAGTTACACTTTTTCCAACATTTACGTGCCGCATTCTCGTTAAATGTTATCAAAATGGGGTTTCAATGTCTGTTTCATTGCCTTGCCAGCATACGGGCAAATTCTATTATCGTGTCGATGCCGAGAGCCATGTCGGCATCGGAAATCTGCACATTGTAATCTGGTTCTATGCCGAATTCCGTGCTTTGCCTGTCGCGGTTGTACATGGGGCATGCACTGAACCTCACTCCCCACCCGTTTGGCAGTTCGCTGCTGAAAGGCATCCCTGCTCCGCCCCCCGTCTTGTCGCCGACAACGATGCATTGTGGAGCACATTTCATGTATTTCACGAATTCGTTTGCGGCACTGTATACAGAACGGTTTGTCAGCACAAACACTTTCTTCTGCCAACGCAGACGGCCTGACGGTTTCAGTCTCTGTTCTCTCATGGATGAGAAGTCGGAGTGTCCCGTTCCCGTCTTATGCTGCATATATCCCACAAGTGTCTCACTGTTGATGAACCGTGCAGCCAGACGCTCCGCCATAGTGAGTTGCCCTCCCCCATTGTTGCGGATGTCAATGACAAGGGCATTGCATGGAGCGAGATACATCAGCACGTCGTCAAGGTTGCCGTCGCCAATGGCTGCATCAAAAGATGAGCAGCGGATGTATCCCACGTTGTCGTCGAGACGGCGATAGCGCAGCGCCCCGGCTATACGATAATCGGTGGCGAGATAGCGGCGCTCCAGCGAGTCGCTGAAATTCTTGGGATAGTCTTCATGCCATCGCCAATAGCGTGCGGAATTGAAACTGGCATACATGTTGACATGTCCGTCACGCAGTTCGCCGAGCATGTTTCCCAACACTTCGAAGAGCTGCTCGTCGTTCATCCTGTCGTCAATCTGACGGGAATAGCGGTCGTGTACCTCATCCCAATCGAGACCGTATGCCTGCCGTTTATAGTCGAAAAAGCAGTATCTTTCATTAACTATCTTCCATAGCGCCTCAAAGTTTCCGCGTGGCGTGTCACTCATCTCCTCCTCATCCACACACGACGGGAATGACACCGCCACGGAGAGCAGCATGGCGAGCAGCAACAATGCATGGGTTATCTTTCTCATGGCTGCAGTCTTGTTAGTCTGAACGTCCGCGTCATTCCGATGACGAACAGATGTGAGTAACTGTGATATTTCAGATTGTTCACCTTTGCCTGTCTGTAGTCGCCCATATATCCGAGGCGCAAAGTCGTCTTGGCAATGTTGAAGTCGAGAGAGAGGGTATTGCGCAGCGAGGGTGTGGCGATGAATGTCGTGGGCACTGCGTTGTGGTCGTAGTCGCCTTTTGAGAATATCTCATAATACGACTGTCCGTAGTTGGGACTGAACATCAGTCCGCAGAGCGGCACACTCACCTCATAGTTCAGCGTGAATGGTTTTCCCGCTACAGTGAACTTGTATGCTGCCATCGCCACCGGGGAGATGTCGAAGCTCAGACGAGCCTGTGCCGGATTGTTGCCGTTGCGGGTATTATAGAGGAATCCGATATTGGCATCCGCCATACCGCCGGCTCTGACGGTCAGTCTGTCGCCGAAGAGCGTCCATCGGCGCAGGAAACCATAGCAGAAATCGTAGGAACCAGCCATTTCGTTGGCATTGTCGGCACGGTTGCGGGAAAACGATGCCATGCCTTGATGCACGATGAGTCGGCGCCACTTCCGATGTTCGCTTCCGCGGACAGTCTGTGATATGTAACGAAGCTCCGTACCCGAATATTTCTCCGGCGAGAGATAGGTATCAAGGACGTTCACGCCTCCCACTCCCAGAAGTCTCGTGTTCGTTATCACCTTGCCTCTTGACCAGGCGACGCTGTCGTTGCTCTGGGCATGACACGACAGACCGCTTCCGCACAATGGCGGAAGCATAAGCGAGAGGACTGCCAGAAGCAATATCCTCTGCGGTTTCCTGACATACTGCCGTAGATGTTTCATTGTTGTGTATCGCTATTGGAAATCGGGTATAAGCCGTGTGTCATCGTCATTCATCGAAAAGACTCAGCTGCCCTGTTATCTCGTCTATTATCTGCTGTTTCGACTTGCCTGCATCCGGGTCGAGATTCTCCGAAGCCTTATTATCGGCTGTCCCGTCAGCATCTGCCGGCGGCACATCGCCGCCATCAGCAGGTTCAGAATCCTCCGGTTCGGCAGCTACAGGTTCCAGTTCTTCGAGCTTTGCAAGTTCAAAGGTGGTGAGTCGTTTGCCTCTTGCCTTGTATCCCTTGACGAGGGCGAATTCGTTGACATCCAGTTCCAGCGTTCCTCTGAAAGCATCGTTGCCGCCAAATGTGAGAAGCAGATGTGGAGCCGGAGTGTCGGTCAGCAGCAGCAGTTCATTCTTCGGGTTCTCGCCGATATAGCTCTGCCTGCGTTTTGTCATCTCGAAAAGGAAACGCTTGATATATGGCGTTCCGCCCTGGTCGGCATCCCTCACCACGGCACACCACACCTTATGAGGAACGAATTTCTCTATCCTCATGATGTTGTCCTCGTAGTGGTTGTTGGCATCGAAATTGGTCATATAGTATTCTCCGCTCTTGAGCACCACGAGGATATGCTCGCCCTCGTTGAACTCGCCGAGCAGAGTGCCGTGGTCGTCGTAGTTGAGACGGTTCACGTCGGCGTCGAACCACACCTTCCTGCCACCCAGCGTACTGTGTCCGTGGCTCTTCAGCGAGATGCGGTGCACAGGGTATTTCGTCAGTATGTTTCCCATTGCCGTTCTGCTCTTCACGAGGATTTTCGAGAAATCCTTCTCTATGAATATGTTCTTGAGTTTCGGCGTCGGGTCGAGCGTCACTTTGATTATCTCTGCCTCACCGTTAGGATTGGCTGTAAAATAGTTCACTCTTGACCCTGGTTTGCCCTGCGTCAGGTCGTAGTCGCGATCGCGTGTCACGGTAGGCACATTAAAGCGCTTGATATAGTAGTTGCCCTGCTTTCCATCACGATACACCACATTATATATCGTGCGCTTGTCGTTCTTCTTGAACACGGCTACATGAATGATATTCTTGCCCACGAACACCTTGTCGGCAACTTTTATCACCTTGTATTTTCCGTCTTTATAGAAGATTATGATGTCATCGATGTCTGAACAGTTGCACACGAACTCGTCTTTCTTCAGACCAGTGCCCACAAAGCCTTCCTGGCGGTTGATATAGAGTTTCTCGTTCGCCTCCACCACTTTAGTCGCCTCGATGGTGTCGAAGTTGCGGATTTCGGTGAGACGGGGATGGTTCTTGCCGTATTTTTCCTTGAGGTATGTAAACCAGGCTGCCGTCACCTCCACCATGTTCGAGAGGTCGCGGTCGATGCTGTCTATCTCCGCCTTTATCTTCGCCATCAGTTCGTCGGCTTTGTCTTTGTTGAATTTCAGGATGCGCTGCATCTTGATTTCCATTAGGCGCAGGATGTCGTCCTTTGTCACCTCTCTGATCATCTGAGGATAGTATGGCGTGAGCCTTTCGTCTATATGTGCGCATGCAGCGTCCATGTCGGGAGCGTTCTCGAATTTCTTGTCCTTATATATGCGCTCCTCGATGAATATCTTTTCGAGCGACGCGAAGTGCAGCTGTTCGAGCAGCTCCGCCTTGCGTATCTCAAGTTCCTTGCGTATGAGTGCCTTTGTGCGCTCCACCGAACTGCGCAACACGTCGCTGACGGTGAGGAACTGTGGTTTGTCATCCTCTATCACGCAGCAGTTTGGCGATATGTTCATCTCGCAGTCGGAGAAGGCGTATAGGGCGTCGAGTGTCTTGTCCGACGACACTCCCGGGGCGAGATGCACCTGTATCTCCACTTCGGCGGCTGTGTTGTCGTCCACTTTGCGCGCCTTTATCTTTCCCTTCTCGATTGCTTTCAGTATTGAGTCTATAAGCGTTGTAGTGGTCTTGCCGAACGGTATCTCGCGGACGACGAGGGTCTTGTTGTCGAGTTTCTCTATCTTTGCTCTCACCTTGAGCACTCCGCCTCGCTGTCCGTCATTGTATTTGCTCACGTCGATGCTGCCGCCAGTGGGGAAATCGGGATACAGCTGGAACGGCTCGCCATGGAGATAGCTCACGGCGGCATCGCAGATGTCGTTGAAGTTGTGGGGCAGTATCTTTGACGACAGTCCCACGGCGATTCCTTCTGCTCCCTGTGCCAGGAGGAGCGGGAACTTGGCAGGCAGAGTGATAGGTTCCTTGTTTCTGCCGTCGTAGGAGAGCTGCCAGTCGGTGGTCTTCTGGTTGAACACCACGTCAAGGGCAAACTTAGAGAGTCTCGCCTCTATATATCGCGGTGCGGCGGCACGGTCGCCGGTGAGGATATTTCCCCAGTTTCCCTGACAGTCAACGAGCAGGTCTTTCTGTCCGAGCTGCACCAGGGCGTCGCCGATAGAGGCGTCGCCGTGGGGATGGAACTGCATGGTGTGTCCCACGATGTTTGCCACCTTGTTGTAGCGTCCGTCGTCCATGCGCTTCATGGAGTGCAGGATACGTCGCTGCACGGGTTTGAGTCCGTCTTCGATATGCGGCACGGCTCTCTCCAGGATTACGTAAGAGGCGTAATCCAGAAACCAGTTCTTGTACATACCGCTCAGGTGATGTACGGCGGAGGCATCGAAGCGGTTCGTCGGCTTGTAGTCGGAATGCTCCGCAGGCTGGTCGTCGGCATCGTTGTCTGTCTGCCCATCGCTGCCCTCGCCAGCCGGCTGGTCCTCGCTGCCGGCTGCCATGGCTTCGCCGTCTCCGGGCATATCGCCGTCGTTGTTTCGGGTCAACTCATTGTCGTCTCTTGTCTCGTCATCTCTTGTCTCGTCGCTCATATATGTATTTTCTGATACCTGTGGTTTGTCATGACACCGCAAGCGTTAACCCCACTACCACATGGCGGGCAGCCCACACTTGCGAAACTCATGTCGTTTGTATTATCTCATTGTTCCATCTCCCGCCATCGGCAGGCTTCCACACTACGGCAGACTGCCTCAAATTGGCAAAAAAGAAAATTTCTTCAAAAGTACTGATTTTTCCCGACAATGGCAAATTTATTTTTCAAAAGCCTCATCACAGTGCCTTCAATCTTCCACATTCCCGACAAATCAATGATAATGAACTATTTTTCAATGCTTTTCATTGCTCTGTCGAATAATTGTCTTATATTTGCAATGCCTTACCGCCAGTGCCGCAGAGCGGCGAGCAAAACAATGAAAAACAAAGCTGTCATGACGGAGACAAACGAGAGAAAACTGCCTGTAGGAATACAGTCGTTCAAGAAAATCAGAGAAGAGGGCTACCTCTATGTTGACAAGACCGAAATGGTATGGAATCTTGCCAACAATGGGGCGAGGTATGACTATCTGAGTCGTCCCAGACGATTCGGCAAGTCAGTGCTTGTCGATACTCTGCAATGCTATTTCGAAGGCAGGAAAGAACTGTTCGAGGGTCTGAAAATCATGGAGATGGAAAAGGACTGGACCTGCCACCCCGTGATACGCCTCGACATGAGCAACGGCAGCGACAACGCCAAAGACCTTGAGGCTTATCTCGACTTCGTGTTCTCAAAATACGAGAAGCTCTACGAAACGAAACTCCCCGACACGGCAAGTCTCACGGTGCGTTTCAGCAATATTATAGAAACGGCAAACAAAGTGACGGGCAAACAGGTGGTGATACTCATCGACGAATACGACTCTCCCCTTCAGCATTCGTGGAAGACTCCGGAACATGAGAATTGCACACGGGTATACCGCAGCGTGTTCTCTGTATTGAAGACTCTCGACGAGATTGAGCGCTTTGTCTTCATAACGGGCATAACGAAATTCACACAGATTTCACTGTTCTCGGTACTCAACAACTTGTCGAACATCAGTTTCGATGCTGAATATGCCGGCATTTGCGGCATCACGCAGCAGGAGCTTGCCGACAATTTCATGCCTGAAATCAACCAGATGGCTGAAGCCAACGGATGGACTACGGAGGAAACCTTGCGGCAGCTGAAGGCGTATTATGACGGATATCATTTCTGCCGCAAGAATATGATTGATGTCTATAACCCATATAGTCTCGTACACGCCTTAGCGACAAAAGATCTCCGGAGTTTCTGGGCATCTTCCGGTGCCACAACAGCCCTCGCCAAGTTTGTCAACGACATGGAGATCAGACTGAAAGACCTCGACCAATGCGCCATCATCAGCACCACAATAGAATCTTCCGACGTTACCGGTGGAGGAGCGGAGCTGTTCATGTATCAGTCGGGATACCTCACGATAAAAGGATACACCGGAGGCACATACATGCTCGGCATACCGAACCACGAGGTGAGACAGGCTCTCTACGAGATGGTTCTTCCTGCATTGGCGATGCGAAAAGGCAGCGACATACAGTCGGCACAGGCTTTCTTGAATCTTAACCTCTACAACGGCAACATGCCCGAGGCGATGAAACAGCTGAAGGCGCTCGTCGCCGATGTGCCATACAGCAACAAGAAGCTTGCGAGCATGGATATGGAAGAGCGCTACCGCCTCATCATAAGCACTATATTGAATGCCATCGGCATGAGGGTGGAAGTGGAGAAAATGATTTCTACAGGAAGGATTGACATCGTGGCTGAAAACAGTACATTTATATATGTAATGGAATTGAAACTCACGAAGAACGGAGGTGTCAACGCTGCCGAAAAGCAAATAACCGACAACCGTTACACCGAGCCGTTCAAAGCTGACAAACGCAAGACCATAGCCCTCGCCATCGAACTCGACGACCTGGGCAAGGGATTGCTGGAATGGAAACAACTTTGACAAATAAGGCAAAAAGGGAAAACACACGGCAAAGAAACCTGCCGCCCGACTGTCCACAAGTGCAATTCTACGAGAGTTCCGCCACAATAGGAGAAGCTGAGAACGACAGAAGAAGCATACGGGCGAAACGTTTCACCTGTTAACCGACAGCATATTGCTGACATGCAAAACACTCTAATGAAAGAAAGAGAAAAACAATATAAACAGATAAAAGAAAAAATGAACAAGAAAATTTTCCTCGCGGGCCTGATGCTCGCAGCAATGTCGATGAACGTATCGGCACAGAAGAAAGACGGCGGCATCTCGCAGCAGATGCTCCAGCAGATCAAGGGATCACAGTCGAAGGGTGCGGCAGACAAGGCTATCTTCAACGCCATCGCAGCCAACAACATCAACGACCTGGCAAAGAACTTCGCCAATGCAGGAGAGTTCGACACTCACTTCAGCGTGGAGACCAAGGCGCAGAGCATCATGAACCAGAAGCAGAGCGGAAGATGCTGGATGTTCAGCGGATTCAACGTGATCCGCGGTAACTTCGCACACGAGAGCGACTCGCTCAAGGTGGAGCTTTCACAGGACTACCTCTTCTTCTACGACCAGTTGGAGAAGGCTAACCTCTTCTTGCAGGGAGTGATCGACTGCGCCGGCAAGCCTATGGACGACACAAGAGTGCAGTTCTTCTTCAAGAACCCAATCAACGACGGCGGTACCTTCTGCGGTGTTGCCGACCTCACTGAGAAGTATGGCGTGGTGCCGACAAGCGTGATGCCGGAGACTTACTCTGCTGAGAACACCAGCAAGATGGCTGCTCTCGTATCTTCAAAACTGCGCGAATACGGACTGAAGCTGCGCAAGATGGTGGCTGAGAAGAAATCCAAGCAGGCTATCCAGACAGAGAAGACCAACATGCTCGGCACTATCTACCACATGCTGAAACTCACTCTCGGCGAGCCTGTGACAGAGTTCACATTCGCTTTCAAAGACAAGAACGGCAAGGCGCTGGAGGCCAAGAAATACACTCCTAAGTCGTTCTTCAAGGAACTGACCGGCAAGGAGACTCTCAACGGCACATTCATCATGGTAATGAACGACCCTCGCCGCGAATACTACAAGACTTACGAGGTGGACTTCGACCGCCACACATACGACGGACACAACTGGAAATATCTCAACCTGCCTATGGACGAGATTGCCAACCTCGCCATCGCATCTCTGAAGGACGGCAAGAAGATGTACAGCTCTTACGACGTGGGCAAGTTCCTCGACGGCAAGCGCGGATACAGCGACATCAACAACTTCGACTACGGTTCGCTCTTCTCTACAACATTCCCAATGAACAAGGCTGACCGCATCGCCACATTCGACAGCGGTTCTACACACGCCATGACTCTCGTGGCTGTCGACCTCGACGCTCAGGGCAAACCTACAAAGTGGAAGGTGGAGAACAGCTGGGGACCTGAGTGGGGACACAAGGGCTGTCTGATTATGACCAACGAGTGGTTCAACGAGTATATGTTCCGTCTCGTAGTGGACAAAAAATATGCTTCTGAGAAAATCCTGAAGCTCGCCGACCAGAAGCCTATAATGGTAATGCCAGAGGATCCTCTCTTCGGTGCAGACAACTAATACCCGCCACGTCCTTCTCTTGAAGACAAGGACCGGACGGCAAAAGAATGAGCAACCTGTCGCAATAGCGACGGCATACTCATGACCCAAGCAACAGAATCGGAATATGTCAAACGTATCTGGCATATTCCGATTCTTGCTTTTTTGACAAGAATATCCATACCACATTCCCGGCACAAAGCCACAATTTATTTATTGACAGTAAACAAAATCACCTGTTTTTATTTATTAGCGGTAAATAAAATCATGCAAATACGACGAAAAGGACCACATCGTCGAAGACAAACTGTATATTGATGTAGTGCCTGTATGGAAGTGGCTGCTGACTGATTTCGTCTAAAAATAGGAAAAAACAAAATTTCGTCCAAAACTGTCAGATTGTCTGGTTTTACCTCATAATACACTGGCATACAGACAAATACAGACCTGACAATTGCTTTCAATTGTCTGGATGGTTTGCCAGCACGAAATTTTTCCATTTCTCATCAAATCATAACTAGTTATTATTTTTTTCGCCACTAAATAGCATCGTAGTGGATAAAAACCGGCTTTTTTATCCACTACAGCACAATTATTGGATAAAAAGCTGTATATTGCCATTATCAAAGAGCAAAGATACAAATCACCAAGCCACAATCATTGGAAAAGATAACAAAACTTCAGGAAATGGGCAGCACGCTTGCCCGAGTGGGGCAAGCAGCGTTCTCAACATGGGCAAGCACCTTTCCCCAAGTGGGCACGGGTGGTGCCCAAGACTGTGCCCAAAGTTTCCATGGAATGAAACTTGTATTTTAGTAATCAAAAGTCTGTATTTCAGCCTTTGAAAACAACTGATATATACCAACAAACATAATGAAACACACCCCATCCTCAACTGGAATGCCAGAGAGAATGGGGTGTGTCGTATTTATCCAAAATCGGTCATTAGACCGCCTAATGACCGTTTGGGGATTATGAGGTTATGCTGATTGCAGCGGATTATCCGTAGATGATCTTGCCGTTCTCGTCGCGGTTGTCGTCGATGAACGACTTGTTGTACTGCGTCATACCGCGTAGCGACATACCCATGCTTGAGAATCCTCCGTCGTGGAAGAGGGTCTGCATGGTGACTTTCCTGGTGAGGTCGGAGAACATCACTACGCAGTAGTCAGCACACTCGTCAGCGCTGGCGTTACCGAGTGGCGACATGCGGTCGGAGAAGTCGTAGAGTCCGTCGAAACCCTTGATGCCGCTGCCGGCAGTGGTGAAGGTAGGCGACTGTGAGATGGTGTTGATGCGCACGTGCTTCTCGCGGCCATAGATATATCCGAAGCTGCGGGCGATGGATTCGAGCAGCGACTTGGCGTCTGCCATGTCGTTGTAGCCGAAGAATGTGCGGTGTGAAGCCACGTATGTGAGGGCGAGCACGGAAGCACCTTCGCTCAGGGCGTCGAGCTTCTTGGCAACCTGCAGCATCTTGTGGAATGATATAGCCGAGATGTCGAGAGTCTTGTTCAGGAAAGAGTAGTCGAGATCGTCGTATGTACGCTTCTTGCGCATGTTAACGCTCATGGCACAAGAGTGCAGCACGAAGTCAATCTTGCCTCCCATTGCCTCCTGGGCTTTCTCAAAGAGGTTTGTGAGATCCTCCACCGATGTCGCATCAGCAGGGATGACGGTAGCGTTGGTCTTCTTGGCGAGCTCGTCGATGGTACCCATGCGGCAAGCCACTGCCGTGTTTGTCAACACGATCTGAGCGCCTTCTTCTACGGCACGCTCTGCTACTTTCCACGCGATAGACGCGTCGTTCAATGCGCCGAAGATAATACCGCGCTTTCCTTTCAATAAATTAAAAGACATAATTTTCTATTGTTATGATTTGTTTGAAATTAATCTGATTCCGGCTTGCCGAGCCACCGCTTTTCCGGACGGAACGACTCGTCTCCTATGCGCCTTATCGGTGTTTAAGCATACGGCAAATGCCGCTTAGTTTGCTGAAAAAACGGTGCAAAGGTATAATTTTCTGCACATAAACAAGGGATTGTGTGCAGAAAAATGACTTTTTATTGTGTTTTGAATGTTTAGAGTGCTTGTTTTTGCACATTCTCTTCATTGTGTGCACCTCCCAAGATGCGTTCCACGTCGGCAAGAATGCGTCTGAAAGGTTCGGAGTCCATATATCCCATGTTCTTCTTCAGCATCTGCGTGATGTCTTGAATGCTGTTGGTGTAGCACGAGAGTTCGTTGCGCCGCTGGGTGTCGTGTACCGCCTGCCGGCGTATCTCCCCTTCGCGCTCCTGCACGAGGATGTTGCACACGCGCCCCAGGATCGGTAGCACAATTTTGTTGAAGAGGTGATGACCCTGTATATACATATATGTGGTCTGCGGCGTGACGCCCATCCTGATGAGTTCGCTCTTCAGGGCGAGATACGACTCCTTGGCTTCAGGATGGCGCTGCTGCAGCTGTCTCACCTTGTTGTGCACCTTACGGCGCATGTTGTCGATGGAATACTGCGGGTTGTGGATGGAGAAGCCGCCGAGTTCCACGATGCGGTTGAGGTCGGTGATGGTGAACTGTCCGTATATGCTTCTGCGATAATGCCATATCGACCATACGAAGAGTGGGAATATCGCCTCGCTGAGCTGCCGCATGTAGTCTTCGAAGTCGAAGATGGAATGGTCGTTCAGGGTTACCATCACGCAGACGTTGTGTAGCGACGGGGCAAAACACTGGTAGCTCTCTATGGCATAGGCATAGGTATGGAGCACGTAGGGATTGGATATCACCGTATGCGAGGTTGGCGTGGCTCCGTTCATGAGATAGTCGTAGTCGGCATCCACACAGGCTATCATACACTCGCCGAGGCGGTCGCCGAGCTCATTCATGAGCACCGACTTCTTGCCCCGCTCCAGGGTGGTGTGCGAGGGGAGCATCACTTCGAAGTAGCGTGTGGAGTTTTCGTAGCGGCTGAGCACGGTGCGCCAGAAGAACACGTCGTCGTAGCTCTCCACGTAAGCCACGATGCGCTTGCGGGAACGCTTGGAGTTGAGCCGGTTTGCCGCCTCGATATAGGCGGAAGTGAGGTTATGGGTAAGTCGCTTGTTCATAGAGCTTTCCTCCTGATGGTCAGTCCATGGTGATGTCGCTGACTTCTGTCACGTTGTCCATCCAACCGTTCATTATCACCGCCGGGGCGTGGGTTGAGAGGATAATCTGGACGTTGGGGTTCAGTTCCAGAATGATGTCAATGAGGCGCTGCTGCCAGTCCACATGCAGGCTCACCTCGGGTTCGTCCATGAAGAGCACGTATGGCTTCTGGTCTTCTATCAGCACCGTGAGCAGGATGACGAGCATCTGCTTCTCGCCGCTCGACAGCTGGTATGGCTGCAGGGTCTCGCCTATCTGCGTGAGGCATATCTCGTTTGCCGTGCGCACGATGGTCTTGCCGGTGTCGGCGAAGAGGTCGTCTACGAGGTCCTGGAATTTCTTCTTTGGCTCCGACAGTTTCTGGGCGCGCTCGGCGGCATCCGGTTCTCCGCTCTGCAGGGCAGCGATGATGCGGTTGCCGATGTTCACCTGATAGTCGAGATATTTGCGCTGCAGCACGTACAACTGCCAGTCGAGCTCGGTGACGAGGCTGATGCCCACCTTGCTTAGCAGTTCCTGGTTGACCACAGGATTGTCGAAGGAACGGATGATGTCGAAGCGTATCCATTTGGCATCCTCGGGACTCACCTTGAGATGCACGCCTTTGAGGAGATGGCTCGGAAACTCTCCGCCTGCATAGAGTCCTTTCACCACCTTGTTTATAATGGTGCTCTTGCCCACGCCGTTGACTCCACTCAATATGTTCACCCTTCTGTCGAGATTCCATATCACGTGCTTTCTGCCGCTCCACAGGGAGTCTATCTCTATCTGACGTATGTAATCCGCGTATTTCTGCATAGCAAACTATTTTAATGATTTATCAATTACAAATATAAGGTTTTCTATCATAATTAAGTACCTTTGCAGCCGCAATTTAACGATATTAAGGAAAAAATGAACAATTTACGCAACAATAGCCGTGTCTTGATTGCCCACCTGAGCATCTTCCTTGCTTGTGCTTTCTGGGGACTGATGGCACCGCTCGGCAAGGATGCCATGACGCATGGCGTGACGGGACTCGACATGGTGTCGTTCCGTGTGGCAGGAGGAGCAGTCCTGTTCTGGATAACATCACTGTTCACTACACGTGAGCACGTGCCGACAAAAGACAAGCTGATGTTCATAGCAGCCGGAATCTTCGGCCTCGTGACCAACCAATGCTGCTATACCGTGGGACTGAGCATCACGTCGCCCATCAACTCCAGCGTGGTGACCACCTCGATGCCTATCTTCGCCATGATTCTCTCGGCGATAATACTGAAGGAGCCTATCACCGGAAAGAAGGCTCTGGGAGTGTTGTTCGGATGCACGGGAGCCGTGGCACTGGTGATGTCGAGCGCCGCGGCTACGAGCGACAAGGTGGGCGACCTGCGTGGCGACCTGCTCTGCATGGCGGCACAGCTGTCGTTTGCCCTCTATCTGGCACTCTTCAGCAAGCTGGTGAGGAAATACTCGGTGATAACGGTGAACAAATGGATGTTCACATGGGCTGCACTCATCATCCTGCCGTTCACCATGCCACACGTGGCAAGCATAGACTTCGGCAGCGTGCCGGCGAAGACATTGTGGGAATCGGCATTCGTGGTGGTTTTCGGAACGTATCTCGGATACATCCTCATGATGATAGGACAGAGCACGCTGCGCCCTACGGTGGTGGGAGTGTACAACTATGTGCAGCCTGCCGTGTCGGTGACGGTCAGCATACTGACCGGCATGGGTGTGATGACGCTGCAGAAGGGCATCGCCATATTGCTCGTATGTCTGGGTGTGTGGCTCGTGATAAAGAGCAAGTCGAAACGCGACATGGAAAGAGAAAAGAACGAGGAAGGAAACGAACGGGAAGACAAATAGGAACTTGTCAACTAAGATATCAATATGTCACAAAAGAACGCTAAAGAGAACAAGTTGCTGGCGATGATCCGCAACGGACAGGAGATGACCGACGGCGACAAGCTGCGCCTCATCGTGCAGCTCAGTATACCGTCGATACTGTCTCAGATGTCGTCGATACTCATGTTCTTCATCGACGCTTCAATGGTGGGTTCGCTCGGAGCGAAGGCTTCGGCAGCAATAGGACTGATAGAGACCACTACATGGCTGTTCGGCGGACTGGCATCGGCGGCGATAATGGGATTCTCGGTGCAGGCGGCACATTTCATAGGCGCCAACGACGAGAAGAAGACGCGACAGGTGTTCCGTCTGGGACTGATGGCGATGACCGTCATGTCGCTGCTGTTCATGGCATTAGGAGCGGCAATAGCAAAACCTCTGCCCTATTGGCTCGGAGGCGGAAGCGACATCGCTCCGCTGTCGACAAGCTATTTCCTGGTCTACAGCACCGCCCTACCTATATATATGGTGGGCATGATGGCGTCGGCAATGCTGAAAAGCTCGGGCAACATGAAGATACCGAGCATGATGAGCGTATTGATGTGTCTGCTCGACGTGATGTTCAATTTCATAGCCATATTCCCGACGAGAGACATCACGATACTGGGAACGACGATACACATGCCCGGACTGGGACTCGGACTGACGGGTGCCGCCGTGGGAACGGCATTGGCGTTTCTCGTCACCGGACTGATTCTGATATGGATTGCCGTGAGGAAGGCTCCGATAATATCGCTCAAAGGGGAGAGATGGATATGGAGACCATGCCGCGGATATATCAAGAATGCCATAAGAATAAGTTTTCCGATGGCGATACAGTATATGCTGATGAGCGGCGCACAGATAGTGAGCACCATGATCGTGGCGCCGCTTGGCAACTTTGCCATCGCCGCCAACACCTTCGCAATCACGGCAGAGAGCCTGTGCTACATGCCGGGATATGGTATCGGCGAGGCTGCCACTACGCTGGTAGGACAGAGCATGGGAGCGCAGCGACACGACCTGACGAAGCGGTTCGCATATATGACGCTGGCTCTGGGAATGATGATAATGGCGATGATGGGAGCTATAATGTATTGCTTTGCACCAGAAATGATAGGCATCATGACACCGGTGACGGAAATCAGAGTGCTCGGCATCGGAGCACTGCGCATAGAGGCTTTTGCAGAACCGATGTTCGCCGCAGCTATCGTGGGCAACTGCATCTGCATAGGAGCCGGCGACACGAAGATTCCGTCGGTGATGAACTTCGGCAGCATGTGGCTCATACGCCTCTCGCTCGCTGCTTATCTGGCACCGAAATACGGACTGGCTGGCGTGTGGTCGGCAATGGCGATAGAACTGACGTTCCGAGGAATCATCTTCCTCATTCGCATCTACAGGGGGAAATGGATGAACCACAAGGTGAGCGTAGACAAGTAAGCCTCTGTCTGGCATGTAATCGTTTACGTATGATTTAAGGCGGAAAGCGATACAACATCCACCTTTATTTCATACTTTTGCATCGACATAGACAGGTAAAAAGGACAAAGGATAACAAAAACATAAAATAGGGAGCCGGCATGACTACATGTTGTCTTCCTATTTTTGGTTTAAACCACATCGGGCATTAGGGCTTGCTTGGATTTTGTTTTTTTTAGAAGAGTGGATTTTGTTTGTCTTTTAACCCAATGAACACAACAGGAAAAAAGAAGAAATCGTTTGCATTTGTGTGCGATAACAAAAATACTTTGATTTACATCAAAATATCAAGGAAAAGTATGTTATTTAGCATGTTTTTGTTTGTTGTATACGCAAACAATACTATCTTTGCAACGTCAAAACAAACAAGGAGGCACACAAGAAGACCTCCACAACGCCAATAGAAGAAATAAAAAATAGAATAGATAGGTTATTAGAGGTAAAAAGATTGAAGATAGGTTATTAGAAAGGTAAAAGACAAAGATTGAAGGAAGGATAACAAAGACGCAGAGATGACCAGAAAGGTATTAGAAACAAGGAAACGATAGTTTTTCAGGTAATGAAGATTGAGGATAACAAAGTTGGTCATTGATGATAATAAAGATAAGGATAACAGAAAGACCATAGAAATATTAGGTAATGAAAGATTGTGAAATAGGTAATTAGTGGTAAAGGATTGTTTAAAGCCGCTCGACGGCAAGGATAACGAAGAAGATAGGTATGATTCCCCCGCTATGAAAAGCGGTGGGAAAAAGGATTAAGGTAAAGATAAAAGATTGTTTTTCAAGGATTGAATGATGCCCAAGGGCATTGAAAACGATTATTAGTTAGGTTATTATAGATTTAGGTAAGATTAGTTGTTTGATTTTAGTTAGTCACACCTGTTTGCTGTAAATACAGCAACAGGCACGTGGGTAACGGTCAAAAAAGAAAGAAAAGAAAGTGAATGTCAGTAATGTTATACAAAATACAGAAGCCACCCAAACGGGTGGCTTTTTCGTTTTTATCCCCCTGGGGGGAAATTAGAGACACGCTAATGTTCACTCAAAGGCGAAGATACCAAGACCTATCATTCCGCGTCTTTTGCCTCGGCAAGTCCCTTCTGATAGAGGTCGTTTACTACGAGGCTGGCGAGGGTAAAACCGAAAATCGCCGTGATATGTGCCGCAGTACCGTTTATCTGCGCTTTGGAATTGTTCCAGTTATGGTCGGCAAGCGCCGGGTCGCCGGACACCTCCTCTTTGTTGGAGCATACACACTGGTCTGTACCGCAGGTGAAGCTGGTGCCGAGATTATGCAGGAGCTCATCGCTGTATACACATTTGAACTTATGTGCCGGACGCACCTTCATCTTGCGGAACTTGTTTCTCAACGCACGTGCCAACGGACAGCCTTTCACCTTCCAGAATTCGGCAACGGCAATCTTGCTCGCATCCATCTTCAGTGCTGCTCCCATAGAGGAGAGAAGCACCGAATCGGTCTTGCAAGCCTCCAGAATCAGCAATGCCTTGTCTTTCAGACTGTCGATGGCGTCGATGATATAGTCGTAGCTGCCGATATTGAAAGAGCCGGCAGTGGTCTCGTCGTAGATTTTCTGCAGGGCAACGATTTCTGCCGTAGGGTTTATCTCCAGCAGTCGTTCCTTGAGCACCTCAACCTTCACCCGTCCGATGGTCTTGGTGGTTGCCATGAGCTGGCGGTTCACGTTGGTTATGCACACCCTGTCGGAGTCGACGATGGTGAGATGTCTGACTCCAGACCTCACAAGACTCTCGGCACACCAACTGCCCACTCCGCCTACGCCGAAGATTATCACCCGTGCCTCAGCGGTTTTCTGCATCACACGCTCGCCGACGAGCAGTTCCATTCTCTTGAATATACCTTTTTCTATACCCATTTCTTGTTATTCCTCCATTATTTCATTGAGTGGCGTCATCACGAAGTCTCTCTCGTGCATCAGCGGATGCGGTATCTTCAGGTCGGGGTCATCGATATGCAGGTCGCCATAGAGCAGTATGTCGATGTCGATTATGCGGTCGTGGTATTCACCGCCGTCGGATTTCAGCGTGCGCCCCATCTCCCTCTCTATGCGCTGTGTCACTTCGAGCAGCCGGCGGGGTGAGAGCTGTGTGTCCACACATACGGCAGCGTTGACGAAGCGGTTGTCTGACCTGAAGCCCCAAGGCTCCGTTTCATAAAGAGCTGACTGGCGCACTACGTCGCCAACCAGCTCTCCGATATTTTTTATTGCCTCGGCGATGTTCTTGCGTTTGTCGCCGAGGTTTGTTCCCAAAGAAAGATATGCTATCATCTGCGTCAGTCGTTCAAAATCAGCATGGCGTCACCGTAGCATCCGAACTTGTAGCCGTTTTCCACCGCCTTCTTGTATGCCTCCATTATCAGTTCGTATCCTCCGAAAGCGCATGTTGCCATGAGCAGCGGCGACATCGGCTGATAGAAGTTGGCAATCATAGTGTCGGCGAGTCCGCATTCGTATGGAGGGAAGATGAACTTGTTTGTCCATCCCTCATATTCCTTCAGCATCTTGTCTGTGCCGATGGCGGTCTCTGTAGCCTTGAGCACACTTGTACCCACGGCGCATACATGTCTGCCATTGCGCTTTGCCTCGTTCACCACGCTGCATGCCTCGGCTCCGATGTGCATCTGCTCGGAGTCCATCTTGTGTTTGGTGAGGTCTTCCACCTCTATGCTATGGAAGTTGCCGAGTGCGCAGTGCAGGGTGATGAATGCGAAGTTCACGCCCTTGATTTCCATCCTCTTCATCAGCTCACGGCTGAAATGCAGTCCGCTTGCCGGTGCTGTGACAGCTCCCTCGTTCTTTGCGAATATACACTGGAATCTGTCCAGGTCTTCGTCGGTGGCTTTTCTCCTGTCCACGATATAGTGTGGCAGCGGAGCCTCACCGAGCGCGAAGAGGTCGCGTTTGAACTCATCGTGTGGTGCATCGTAGAGGAATCGCAGTGTGCGTCCACGGCTTGTGGTATTGTCGATCACCTCTGCCACCATCGAACTGCTCTCGTCGAAGAAGAGCTTGTTGCCTATTCTTATCTTTCTTGCCGGCTCCACGAGCACGTCCCACAGGCGCATCTCCTCGTTTAGCTCACGCAGCAAGAACACTTCAATCTTTGCCTCTGTCTTCTCCTTCGTGCCGTAGAGACGTGCCGGGAAGACTTTCGTGTCGTTGAATATGAATGCGTCGTGCTCATCAAAATAGTCGAGCACGTTGCGGAAGTCCATGTACACGGGGTTGCCGTCTGCATCCTTCAGCTCATGTCCCTTATCGTCTTTCTGAAACATGTCGATGGTGCCCGACTTGCGGTGTACCACCATCAGCCTGCACTCGTCGCGATGGTATGACGGTTCAAGTGCGATAAGCTCCTCTGGAAGTTTAAATTTGAATTGCGATAGTTTCATATTCTTGCTTTACCTTTATATATTTTCAATTTTCTTCTGTGTTCTCCTCTATGTCCTGCTCAGCGAGCCACTGCGGAAAGTCATCGAGCGTGATGCAGTCTTCCACTCTCACGTCGCCCACCCTTGTGCGCCGCAGGGCTGTGAGATAGGCTCCGCTGCCGAGAGCTTCGCCGATGTCGCGTGCCAGGGCGCGGATATATGTCCCCTTGCCGCATACCACTCTGACAGACAGCTGCATTGCCTCTTCGTCGAAGTGGGTCATCTCTATCTCGTCCACTCGCAGGGTCTTGGCCTTGAGCGGCACGTCTTGGCCTTCGCGCATGAGCTTGTAGGCGCGGTCTCCGTTTATCTTGCATGCCGAATATGCCGGCGGCACCTGCTGTATCTCTCCCACGAACTTTGGCAGCGTCTCCTCTATCAGTTCACGTGTGATGTGCGCCGTGGGATAGGTATGGTCCACGGTGTGCTCCATGTCGAAACTTGGCGTCGTGGCACCGAGCTGCAGCGTGGCGGTATATTCCTTGGTGTGCGCCTGCAGTTCATCGATGCGCTTGGTAGCCTTGCCAGTGCATAGGATGAGTACTCCGGTGGCAAGCGGATCGAGTGTGCCGGCATGTCCGGTCTTCACCCTCTTCACTCCCATCCTCTTTGAAATCAGGAAACGGATGTGGGCAAGTGCCCCGAAGCTCGACATGCGGTATGGCTTGTCGATGCAGATTATCTCTCCTTTGTTGAAGTTCATCTGTATGTCTGTTCTTTTCTGTTATGCAAATGAGCAGATTATGGTCACCGCACCGGCGATGGCGCAATATATTCCGAAATATACGAGCTTGCCTTTCTTCACGATGTTTATCATCCACTTGCAGGCGAAGCATCCGGATATGAATGCGGCGCAGAAGCCCACCACGAGTGGCAGTGTGTCTACTCCGCCGAAGGCCTGCTCGCCTTTGAGTCCCTTGAGCAGGTCGAGCAATGCCTCACCGAGGATTGGAGGAATGACCATGAGGAAGGAGAACTGTGCCAGCTTCTCTTTCTTGTTGCCGAGCAGCAGTCCTGTAGCTATGGTGCTGCCGGAGCGTGAGAGTCCCGGCATCACTGCCACTGCCTGTGCGAGACCGATGATGAAGGCATCTTTAAGGCTGATTTTCTCTTTCTGGCGTGGTTTGGCGTAGTATGAGAATATCAGCAGCAATGCTGTTACGAGCAACATGCAGCCCACGATGAGGAGTCCGGAACCGAATATCTCCTCCACAGTCTCTTTGAAGAACACGCCCACGATGCCGACCGGTATCATTGAGATGAGGATATTGAGGAAATATTTCGTCTCTTCGTTCATCTTGAACTTGAACACGCCCTTCACGATCCAGTCAATCTCCTTCCACAGTATCACGAGGGTGCTGAGCACCGTTGCCACATGCACCATTACAGTGAATGCGAGATTGTCTTCACCGTTCACTCCGAAGAGTGTGGCGCTGATAGCCAGATGGCCGCTGCTGCTCACAGGCAGGTATTCCGTCAGTCCCTGCACGAGACCGAGGATCAATGCTTCAAACCAATTCATTTCTATTCCTTATGTTATGCCTTAATCGTCTTTAGGTTTTCTCATCACTCCGTATATCATCGACACGAAACCGATGAAGCATACTATAGGCGCTACGGTAGTGTGCATGGTGTTGAATATCTCGGGGTCGAACTTTTCTTCGGTCGAACCGCCGCCGCTCATCAATATGAAGCCGACTATCACTATCAGCATGCTGATGCCGATAAGCATGAAGTTCACGCGGTCAAATGCAAAATTTCTCTTGTCCATTATTATGTAACGTTTTTAATGTATGTCTTATTTAATCCCGACAAGGGCCGGGAAGTGGCGCTTAAGGCTGGAGCCAGCCAAGGGGCCTTAAATCTTGTAGAGGTCTCCGGCTTTCATCCTCAGGAACTTGTTCACCGAGAGCCATGAGCAGAAGAGCGTGATGAGCAGTCCGAAGAGCAGCACCGACACTCCCGTAATCGCCATCACCTGCCATGTGAGCACCACGAGCACGTCGGGCTCATACATATACAGGGCATACACTCCACCGGCAAGCACCGCATCGGCGAGCACCGCGGCGAGCAGTCCCTGCCACATGGCGCTTCTGACGAACGGCCAGCGTATGAATCCCCATGACGCTCCCACGAGTTTCATCGTGTTGATCAGGAAACGGCGGGCATACATGGCGAGGCGCACGGTGTTGTTTATCAGCGAGAACGACACAAAGGAGAGCAGTACGGCAAGCACCAGCAGCACCAGGTTGATGCGCTGCAGATTGTCGTTCACACTGTCCATGAGGTCTTGCGGATAAGTGATGTCGGTCACTTTGCTGTCAGCCTTAAGATTCTTGGTAATCCATTTCAGCGAGTCCTTATTGGCATAATCCGCCTTGAGCTGCAGCTCCATGGAACCGACAAAGGGGTTCTCACCGATAAACTCGCTCGGGTCTGTGCCCATGGCGGCAGTCTGCTCCTTCAGCACCTGTTCCTTGCTGACGTAGGTCACACGGTGTACATAGGGCAGCTTCTGCAGGGCAACGGTCATCTGCCTTGCCTGCGGATCGGTGACTTCCTCGCTCAGCACCATTGTCACAGTGAGGTTCTCCTTCACATAAGAGGAGAGATTCTGCGCCGTAAGCACGGAGGTTACCACCATTCCCAATAAAATCAGTACCATTGCGGTACTTATACATAGCGTTATCGCCTGCAGACCAATGCGTCTGCCGGACTTTCTTCTTTTCTTGCTCATTTCACAATTTGGCTATATAACCTGAATTCGCTGCAAAGATAACCATTTTAGAGAGAAACAAGAAATTTTTCTTGTATAATATCACATTGAACGGCCTAATGACCGATTCGGGTTGAAATTGGGCACGGTGCTTGCCCAACTGGGGTAACGTGCTTGCCCATCATGGGCAACGTGCTTGCCCCTGTTGGGCAGATTTGCTGTCAGACATCTGCCCAATAAGTTAATGTTGTAACACCCATATTACCGTATTACAGGATTCTGCCAACGCATACGATTCCTGTCGTCTGAATTCCTCACATCTGTCAATTACTTCCATCTGACAATTACTTTCATCAGCGAACCATCCAGACAATTGCCTGACAATCGCAAGGTAATCAACTATCTGTTTGTCAGACCATTACAATGAAAAACCAGATAATCTGACAGTTTTCTTGAAATTCTTGTTTTTACTTAAAATCAGCGTTATGAACAACTTTTACTCATATCGATTGAATTAATTCCGCCAACGGGCTGAGCTTATATATCAAGCCATAGATGTGGCCTTGCAGTCTCGCCTTTATGATGATGAGAAATATGTGGACAAGATTGTTGGTTCCTTTACAGAACTTGCCAATATGTATAACACCGTCACAGCAAACTGCAATAAAAATGCAAAGGCTCTTAATCGCAATATCCAACTGACGGAAAAGCGATATGCAGCAATGATGAAGCTTATGCAAACATCATATACAAAAGTCCCACAAAATTTAAGGTGTCTGTAAATGTCAATGATGCTGACTGGCAGAAGATTCAAGAACTGTTTGCCAAAGAACGCCAATGGATGACCGCACAGATGCAGATGCATATCCGTGAGGTCAATTCCATGTTTGCTTATGAACGGAAAAAAGTCCGTGAGCGATACAAGGAATATAATGGTTGCTACCTCGGTCACTATGCCCAGTGGTTCTTTTGGCTCTTCTTCATAATTGGCTTCGTTATGACTTTCTTAGTAATCTTTCTTGCATTAAAGGACTTCTTGTAGTTTACAAATCCATACTCCACTTTGCAAGCACTTCTCTTGGACGAAGACGAGTAATGCTATACGACTCAATGGTGTTGCCGAGAGTTCTTCGTTCAAACTCAGAAGTGCCAATAAGGTTGTTTGCTGTGACGGAGAATTCCCAACGCTTAGCCTTGTAGGCAATGGCAAGGTCAAGAAAGTGGTTTACACCGATGCTCTTGTCGTTGGTATGGAAGAGTTCGTTTTTTACGCTCAGCATCCATCCTTTGGCAGGGAACACATATAGTTTAAGGATATGTTCCCAGTCGGTTGTGGGGTCGGAAGAGAGTTCTGGGGCCGTGAGGTTTTTCTGCTTATAAATGTTCACATTCGACTTACCCTCAACAGAAAGAAATCTCGCTGGACGCAATGAGTAGTTGAACGAAACGACGGTTGTGTTCATACGTGCGTCATTCACAATGCCCGACACAAGCATATTATAATCTGTGATGTTGTGTGAGGCGCCAATACCGACAAGTGTCTTTGCCCATCCAAACGATTTGCTTACACGACCAAAAACGCCTATTGTCTGCATGGCATATTCCTTGTCGGTAGCAGTCGTGGTGTAGATATTGCCGTTCATCGCACTCTCGTAAAGGATGTTTCCCGACATTCTATTATATGAAGGACGAATATTAAAGAACAGTCCCGACACAGGATTGGTGTATTTATATGCTGCCGTTGCATGAAGAGAGTGAGTAGCATCCGTTTTGCCTCTATTCACTTTCTGCGTGCGATAACTTGTGAAGATAGGAGTGTCATAGATAGACCTTCCCATCAATGGAGCATTAGCATAACCAACATTAGCCGAAAATTCAGAAACAACCGTTGCCTTCCAATTCCAACCCACCGAAGGGTCTATCCACAGATGATTGCTTCTTGATTCACGATAAGACTGACGGGCATAACTTATCTTCGACTTTATTCCAATCCTGTGCTTTCCGAAAAGGAACGACATGGAAGGAGTCCAATACGTGCGAAGCAACTGATACACATTCGTTTTCTCCGCTTCCTCGTCCATTGCCACACCAATGCTCTGATAGTCGTAGTTCACTCCCAATTCATTGTTGAGATAGTGTTTGCCGACTTTCAGTTTATATTGCATTTCATTCTGTGTGGAGAAGAATCCGAGATTCAGCCGTTCTGTCATTCCACCAATGGTGAGCAACTGTCCCGGCAGATAGCTATAGGTCCAATAACTGTCAACGTTGTATATGTTGCCCTTTGCCGTGGTGTGCGACATCTGAAAATCCTCAGTAATACTACGCTTGTGCGGCTTCACCATCATGTCGGTGCGTTGTCCGTTGTACATCATCGTGCCGACACTCTTGTTGAAGTCAATATAACCTTTAAGGTTGTTCTTGATGAAACTCTTGCTGCCGTTGTACTGATAGTTAGCCTCACCCTTCCATTCGCTTCGGGTGTTGCTGACATTCTGTTCCTCAACTATGACTGGCATGTCGGCAAGGGTGAGATAAGTGGATGAACTATAGTCCTGCATATCGGTCTTGTCAATAAATCCGTTGCCTTGCACACGCAGTTCCGAATCCTTGCCAGTCTTCCAAAGCCAGTTGCCGGCAACAAGATGACTATTGTTGAAAGTATATCGGTTGTCTGCAAGGTCGGGAGCCGCAACCGACATCATTGAGAGAAAGCCCGATTCAGAGCCAGTTCTTCCCTTCAACAATGCAGCAAGGTCGAGCACCTCATTGTCGAGTTGCTTGCCGATGTTGTTGTTCTTGTACATCATCAGCGTCTGATACTTCTTGTTGAAACGCATACCCATCAGTCGGCAGTCATATAGAAAATCATCACCATAACCCAAACCTATGTCAGCCGCTCCCGTCCATACGGCTTTGGCATCATCCTTCAACACAAGATTGAGAGCAGCCTGTTCGCTGAACGACACGCCACGCAACGACTTCACCGACTGATGATTCTCCAATACCTGCACACTCTTTATCTTATCAGCTGAGATGTTTTGGTTGGCAACACCATATTGCGACCCCATTAAGTCAAGTCCCTCAATATAGAACTTGTTGATAGGTTTTCCTTGGTATTCCACCTTGCCATCCGCTTTTACCTCAAGTCCAGGCATCTTGGCTATCACGTCGGCAATGCTTCGGTCTTGCCCCTGGCGGAAACCAGCAACCGAATATGTGAGCGTGTCTCCTGAGCTTTTTATACGCTCCGCTTTTATCTTTACTTCCTTTAATTGAAAGTCGCCTTCTACTAACGTGATAGTCATGCCATCCTTCAAATCAGCAAACGGCATCGTCTTCTTCTGATAACCAATATAACTTACCGTTATACTTGCAGGATTTTTCCCTTTAGGAATAGTCAGCTTATATTCACCATTATCGCTTGTGAGACAATACGCCACGGTTGACTTGCTCTCAGTTGATGCCACAACCGAGGCACCTACCAAGAGCTCTCCTTTCTTACCCTTCACCTTTCCTGTGAAGGTTTGTGCAGAGAGCGAAAGGTTGGATAGCAGAAGTATGAAAAATATGGCATATCTCATTGCTTTCCAAATGGTTATTACATATCACTTATTCATATTTTTCCATTAAACAGGCATTGAAACTCCGCTGTGCCTTAGGCGGTTCGCTATATCCGCTACCTTGCAAGCGGTTGGTAGTATTCCATTGGTCTTTCCAGTAATCCTCAAGCAGATGTTGAAACTTGACAGGAGTTGAGCGCAAATAACGCTTGGGGTGAAAGCTGATGGTTACAGTTTGCCGTATATGCTCTATGCCTGTAGCAACAAACGAGAATTCATGTCGGCTTTCAGAAGCCGCCAATATGAGTCCGGGCAAACCACCTAACTTCCATGGACCATTATCAAAAGGCAAGTCCAACGAATACCACGCTGTCCAAGTGCGCCCACGGAACTGACAAACGGCTTTGTGGCAGGGATAACCTATAATAATAGTGTCACCCTCGGCGAGTTCCCAAGAGAAGGTCGGAATGGATTCCTCATAACAGAATGAAAAGTCATTGTGCACGACATCCGTATAAGTGAGCGTGCCCCTCTGTGGAATGTGCTTATAAACTTCATACTCGCGTCCTTTCTTAGAGCCAAACGTATTTGCCAGGAACTGCAAATAGCTCATAGGGTCGGTATTCACACTCTTCACAGAATCACGCTGATACAGAAACTGCTCAAACCGTTGGCTATAAAACCGAGACGAATGTCTCCCTATATCCAACAGATTTATATCATCATACGCTTCCTTTTGCTCCTGCGTGTGTTTATACAATGCACGATACTGTACACGCACACTTACCGTGTCCACCGCCTCTTGGGAATGAACGCATGAGGCAAATAAACAAAATGTCAATAAACTGAAGAGTATTTTCATAAGCAACAATTCTTTTTATTTACTTCAACTCAAAGGTTGCCATAAGCAGCACCTTATTGCCATCTATGTTTTCTTCGTAGAAGAAGCGATAGACGCCAGGATTGTTTGGAAGAATATCGGGAAAAAGATGGGCGGTAATGGTGCCGCTTTGACCATCGCTTAAAACATGACCGATGGCCGTGAACGAGCAATCGGTGGGCACAACAAACCAATTGCCATCCGCTCCTTGGGCCGTGATGCTATAGGCATCGCCATACACAAATTCTTCGCCACTATGGTTGGTAATCGTGAATCTGATCTCCGTGGTGCCCAATGGATAGGAAGGCTTCTCCGCCTTGAGGGAGATACCTTGGTAGGTGCTCACGCCTTCCCTGTTGTCGATGATAGGGTCAAACTTGCCCTCAAACCTGATGGCGGGCGAGTTGTAAATCTGCCTACGAAACTCCTGCTGCTTCTCCTTCGTGTTCCAACGGAGCGCAACATCAATGGAGTTGGATCCCATTCCAAATCCAACAACATTTCGCAAGGCCGGGGTCTTGTCTTCCGACAGGAACTTCCGCTCAAGTATCCGCATAATGGAGTTCAGTTCCCTATGCGAATATTTACGCGCCGAAGCCTTGCGATAGGTTCTCTTCTTGCTCTTGACAACTCTCTTTTTGCTAATGGTCGCTACCTTCTTTTGTTGAGCGGCAAATGACTGTTTGCAAGCAGCAAAAGCTGTTTGCATTGAAAGGAACATTGTCAATCCTAATATTATTGCATTGAGGAGTTTTGGCTTCAATCTCATAGTTATCAGCAATTAATAATTTAACATGTAGAGAGATATGAACTCTTATAGTATATTTCTTTTCGTATCAGGAAACATATTCAAGTATCAATGTTTCAGTTGCAAAAATACTAAAACATGGCGTATATTCAGCTAAATCTATCAAAAAAACACACATTTAGCTGAATATAGCGCATTTCCAGGAGAAGTTTGCATAACCACCCTACTCGAATTTAGCCATTACACTGTCATTGAAACTCCGCTGCACCTTAAGCGGCGGAGATGGAAACCAGGAGCGGCGGTGGCGGCAATATTGGTGGGGCGCAGCCTATTTCTCTTGCCTTTAGTTGGCTGAGTGGCGGAAAAGTGTTACATTTGCAGACAGTTATGGCAGAACACAACGACTTAGGCAAATGGGGAGAAGAGGTGGCGGCATGCTACCTGGAGAACCATGGATATATCATCAAGGACCGCGACTGGCGACTGGGCAAGCGCGATCTGGACATCGTGGCCATTACCGAGGCGCAGGACCTGCTGGTCATCGTCGAGGTGAAGACGCGCTCGGAGGGCTTGACGATAGACCCTATCCTGGCCGTCGACGAGACCAAGATGCGCAATCTCGCCATTGCCGCCAATGCCTATGTCAAGCAGATGGGCATTGACGCCGATGTGAGGTTTGACATCATCACCGTGGTGGGCATGGACTCACGCCACTGCGACGTGATACACACCGAGGATGCCTTCAACCCATTGCTGCTGAGTAGATGAGTGATATGAGAGTGATAAGACTGGACACCGTCGATTCGACCAATACCTATCTGCACGCCTATCGGGGCGATGAGGATGTGGTGGTGGTCACAGCACGCCACCAGACCGCCGGACGCGGACAGGGAGGCAACCGATGGGAGGACGCTGAGGGACAGAACCTGCTCTTCTCGATACAGATACGCCCCGTAGAGGTGGCGATAGGCCACCAGTTTGTGCTGGCTATGGCCGAAGCGCTGGCCCTGAAGCGGGCGCTCGATGCCTATGCCGACGGCATGGAGCTGAAGTGGCCCAACGACATCTACCACCGCGACCGCAAACTCAGCGGAACGCTCATCGAGACGGCGGTAAGCGGCGGCCGACTGAAGCGCATGATTATGGGCACGGGCATCAACGTAAACCAGCGACGCTTCACCAGCGATGCGCCCAACCCCGTGTCGCTCAGTCAGATCACGGGCAGAGACGAGTGCATAGACCATCTGCTCGAGCGCATTCTCCAAGCCTTCGACGACTACTACCGACGGGTGCTGGAGGGCGACTATGCTGGCATAAGCCGCGAGTATCACGAGGCGCTCTACCGCCGCAAGGGTTTCTACCGCTATCGCGACGGCGACGGCGAATTTGACGCCGAGCTGGTGGGCGTGGCCTACGACGGCAGGCTCAGTCTGCGCGACAGCGAGGGCCGACAGCGCAGCTATACGTTCAAGGAAGTGGAATTTATCATCTGAAAATACAAATAAGACTATGGCAAGATTTAAGAGAATCCTCCTCAAACTCTCGGGCGAGAGCTTGATGGGCAATCAGAATTATGGTATCGACCCTGAGCGACTGGGTGACTATGCCCGCCAAATCAAGGAGATACACGAGATGGGTGTGCAGATAGGTATCGTCATCGGCGGTGGCAACATCTTCCGCGGACTGAGCGGCAGCCAGAAGGGCTTCGACCGCGTCAAGGGCGACCAGATGGGCATGTGTGCCACGGTAATCAACTCGCTGGCGCTGAGTTCGGCTCTCGAGGCCGAGGGCGTAAAGACCAAGGTGCTCACCGCCATACGCATGGAGCCCATCGGCGAGTTCTACAGCAAGTGGAAGGCCATCGAGGCTATGGAAGACGGCCGCGTGTGCATCTTCTCGGGCGGCACGGGCAGCCCCTACTTCACCACCGACACCGGCTCGTCGCTGCGAGGCATAGAGATTGAGGCCGATGTGATGCTCAAGGGCACCCGCGTAGACGGCATCTACACCGCCGACCCCGAGAAGGACCCCACTGCCACCAAGTTTCACGACATCACCTTCGACGAGATTTATACCCGTAACCTGCGCGTGATGGACCTCACCGCCACCACGATGTGCAAGGAGAACAATCTGCCTATCTATGTATTCAACATGGATGTGGTGGGCAACCTCAAGCGCGTGATGGACGGCGAAGAGATAGGCACGCTGGTCCACAACTGATAACACCCTTACTACAGATACGAGAAATGGTTCGACAGAGCTTGCATTGAGCTGCTGTCGAACCATTTCTCGTATCTGCAACCGCCGTCACGCAGCGGAGGGAGTCGTCAGGTATTGAACTGATAGCTGAAGTGATATTCGTCGAGGAAGTCGAGCAACTTCCTGGTCACATTGACGCTCTTGGCCGAGCGCATCACTATCTCTCCCCTCTGGTCCATACAGTTGTAGAAGCGTATGAGCAGGGGTGTCTGGCCGAGGTTGTCGTTGAGCTTGGTGGCGAGGTTGTCCTCGAGCTCCTCGTCAAACTTGTCGCAGTCTATGCCTATCGTCATGCTGGTGATGCCGCGGTTCTTGACATCGACGAGGAACTCTACGTTGACGATATTGAGCTGGAACTTGCCCGAACCACGGTAGCGCTCCACGCACTTGGCGGTGATGCGCACGAGATATTCCTTCTTGAGCATGCCGTTCCACTTGGGCCATTCGGCATCAAAGATACTCAACTCGCCAGTGCCGCTGTAATCTTCTATCTGGATGATACCGAAGGGCTTGCCACTGTAGTTGGAGAAGCGCTCGGTCGACTCGGTGATGATTCCGCCGAAGGTTACCTCCTGCAGTTTGCTCAGCGGCTCCATGTCGGTGTCGCGACCGCGGATGTCGATACACTGGGTATTGCAGAGGTGCTTGAGCGCCACCTCGTAGTCGTCGAGCGGATGGGCTGAGAGATAGATGCCCACCAGTTCGCGCTCCTTGTTGAGTCGTTCGAGCGTGTTCCACAGCTCTGGCTTGGATGGTTGTGGATGGGCTATCTCTACATCGTCTGCACCGAAGAGCGAAGTGGCAGCCTCGGCCTTGGACGCCTGGAAGCGCTGGCCATAACGCACGATGGCATCGAGGAACGAGCCCTCCTTGCCACAAGGTGCAAAATACTGCTCACGATAGAGCCCGAAGCTGTCGAAGCCTCCGCTGTAGGCAAGGCTTTCAAAGGCTTTGCGGTTGACATTGCGGAAGTCCACGCGCTCGGCGAAGTCATAGATATCGGCAAAGGGGCCGTTGGCCTCGCGCTCGTTGATGATGGCGGTGGCGGCAGCCTCGCCCATACCCTTGATGGCAGCCAGTCCGAAGCGTATCTCGCCATGGTGGTTTACACCGAAGTTCTCGTAACTCTCATTGACATCGGGGCCCAGGGTGGGCACACCGTAGGTGCGACATTCGTCCATGAGCTTGGTAATCTCCTTGATGTCGCTCTTGCGGCGGGTCATGATGGCAGCCATAAACTCGGCCGGATAGTGAGCCTTCATATAGGCGGTCTGGTAGGCCACCCAGGAGTAGCAGGTGGCATGAGACTTGTTGAAGGCATAGGAGGCAAACTTCTCCCAGTCGCCCCAGATTTTCTCAAGCACCTGGGGGTCGTGGCCGTTGGCCTGTCCCTGCTTGATAAACTTGGGTTTCATGGCGTCTACGATGGCTTTCTTCTTCTTACCCATAGCCTTACGCAGGGCGTCGCTCTCGCCTCGGGTGAAGCTGGCCAGCTGGCGCGACAGGAGCATCACCTGCTCCTGATAGACGGTGATGCCATAGGTGTCCTTGAGATATTTCTCCATGCAGGGTATGTCGTAGGTCACCAGCGAGGGGTCGTGCTTGCGCTTGATGAAGTCGGGAATGTAGTCCATAGGGCCCGGACGATAGAGGGCGTTCATGGCGATGAGGTCTTCGAACACGGTGGGATGGAGCTCACGCAGATACTTCTGCATGCCGGGCGACTCAAACTGGAAGGTACCGATGGTGCGGCCCTCCTGGTAGAGCTTGTAGGTGAGCTCGTCGTCGATGGGTATGGTGTCGATGTCTACATCGATGCCCTTGGTCAGCTTCACGTTCTTTACCGCCTCTTTCAACTCGGAGAGAGTCTTCAGTCCCAGGAAGTCCATCTTGATAAGGCCGGTAGACTCGATGACGTGGCCGTCGTACTGGGTGACAGCCGTCTTGAACTCAGGGAAGTCGGGGTCGTCGGCAGTAGACACGGGTACCCAGTTGCTGATGGGGTCGCGGCAGATGATGAAGCCGCAGGCATGGAGACCCACACCGCGCACGGTGCCCTCGAGCATCTTGGCATACTTGATGGTGTTGCGCTCCTGGGGATTGGACGACGCCTCGGCATCACGCAGTTCGGGCGTGGCCTTGATGGCATTGGTGAGATTCATCTTCATGCCGTCGGGCAGACGATCAGGGATGGCCTTGCAGAGGGCGTTGGCCTTGTCGAGGGGCAGACGCTCCACGCGCGCCACATCCTTGATGGAGTTCTTGGTGGCCATAGCCTGATAGGTAATGATGTGGGCACAGTTCTCATGGCCGTACTTGTCCATCACCCAGCGCAGCACCTTGCCTCGGCCGTCGTCGTCGAAGTCGGTATCGATATCGGGGAGGTTCACACGGTCGGGGTTGAGGAAACGCTCGAACAGCAGGTCGTACTTGAGCGGATCTATGCGCGTAATGCCCAGACAGTAGGCCACAACCGAACCCGCAGCCGAGCCACGGCCCGGACCTACCCACACGCCGAGGTCGCGACGGGCGGCATTGATGAAGTCTGACACGATAAGGAAGTAACCGGGGAAACCCATGGTCTTCATGACATGGAGCTCGAAGTTGATATGCTCCTTCACATTGTCGGGCAGCGGGTCGCCGTAGAGCTCCTTGGCACCCTCGTAGGCGAGGTGGGCCAGATAGTCGGCCTCAAACTTGATGCGGTATATCTTGTCGTAGCCGCCCAGGCGGTCTATCACCTTCTGGGCCTCGTCGGGAGGCAGCGGGTTTTCACCGTTCTCGTCGGAGGTAAACTCGTGGAAGAGCTGCTCCTCGGTGAAGCGGCGGCGCCACTCTTCCTCGGTACCAAAGTCTTCGGGGATGGGGAAGAAGGGCATGATGGGGCCGTGGTCGATGCTGTATATCTCGACCTTGTCGAGTATCTCGGTGGTGTTGGCAAGCGCCTCGGGCACATCGCTGAAGATGTCGTTCATCTCCTGGCGGGTCTTAAACCACTCCTGCTTGGAGTAGCGCATGCGGTTGGGGTCGTCCAGGTCCTTGCCCGTAGAGATACAGAGCAGATGGTCGTGGGCTTCGGCGGTCTCCTTGTCCTCAAAGTGGCAGTCGTTGGTGCAGACGAGCTTGATGCCATACTCACGGGCCATCTCGATGAGCACCTTGTTGGCCTTCTGCTGCAGGGGGAAGGCTTCGCGGTTGGCCAGGATGGTGGGGTCGGTCACCTCGTGGCGCTGGAGCTCGAGGTAATAGTCGTCGCCAAACACGCGATGATACCACTCACACGCCTCACGGGCTCCCTCGATGTCGCCATGCAGAATCTTGGAGGGTACCTCGCCGGCGATACATGCCGAGCAGACGATGAGGTCTTCGTGGTAGCGCTCGAGGTCGGCGCGGTCGGTACGCGGACGATAGTAGTAGCCATCTGTCCACGCATTGGAGACGAGCTTGATGAGATTCTTGTAACCATTATAGTTCTTGGCCAGCACGATGAGGTGGTAACCGCTGTTGTCGCCCATCTCCTTGACCTTGTCTTCCTTGCGGCGGCGCGCCACATACATCTCACAACCCAGGATGGGCTTGAAAGGCTCGAGCCCCTCCTCCTTGCGCTTCTTGTTGACACCGGCGCAGTAGTCGGCCAGTTCCTTGATGCCATACATCACGCCGTGATCGGTTACCGCCATACCGCGCATGCCGTCGGCAATGGCCTTGTCGACCAGGTGGGGTATCTTGGACTGACCGTCGAGTATAGAGTAGTGGGTGTGTACGTGCAGGTGTATAAAATCTTCCATAATGGTGGCGAAAATTGTGTTTGGGGTTTCAAAGTTACATACATTTGCCGACATCCACAAAAAAAACGCGGCCAATATTTGCGACATCACATTAATTAATGTATCTTTGCATAGAATATAGAGTAACCTTATGGGCAACAGAATAAAAAAACTAAAAAAGATACGTATCCACCGCGAGGGCACAGACACCATCATCTATGGTTTCATTTTCATTGCCGCCGTCGCGCTGATATTGCACCGTTCGTTTGAGACCAAGATTCCCTTCTGGTCGTTCCTTGTCATTTTCGGCTCCATATATGCCATCATCCTCAATTTCTTCAGATGTCCTATACGCTACTTCGGCAGCGAGGACACCGAGCGGCTGGTCGTAGCGCCCGCCGACGGCAAGATAGTAGTAATCGAAGAGGTAGAGGAGAACGAGTACTTCCATGAGCGCCGCCTCATGGTGTCAATCTTCATGAGCCTCTTTAACGTGCATGCCAACTGGTTCCCCGTAGACGGCAAGGTGAAGTTTGTAAACCACCGCAACGGCAACTTCCACAAGGCATGGCTGCCCAAGGCAAGCGAGGAAAACGAGCACGCCGACATCATGATTACCACGCCCGAGGGTACCGACATCCTCTGCCGACAGATAGCCGGCGCCGTGGCACGCCGCATCGTGACCTACGCCAAGCCCGGAGAGGAATGTTTCATCGACGAACATCTGGGATTCATCAAGTTCGGTTCGCGCGTAGACGTATATCTGCCCATAGGCACCGAGGTGTGTGTCAAGATGGGCCAGACCACCACGGGCGACCAGACAGTGATAGCCAAACTAAAGGACTGATACAACCATGTTACAGACCATCAAGAAAATCATCCCCAACACACTGACATCCTGCAATCTCATTGCAGGATGTATTGCTACATTCCATGCCTTCACAGGCAATGTAGACATCGCACTCCTGTGGATTGTCATAGGCGCAGCCTTCGACTTCTTCGACGGCATGAGCGCCCGACTGCTCCACGTATCGTCGCCCATAGGCAAGGAGCTCGACTCGCTGGCCGACGACATCACCTTCGGACTGGCACCCGCAGCCATCGTGGGCTTCGAGCTCACCATGGTACACTACCCCGCCTTCCTCATGCCCGTGAGCGATTACATCCCCTTCGCAGCCTTTGTCATGGCAGCCTTCTCAGCACTGCGACTGGCCAAGTTCAATCTCGACGAGCGCCAGTCCATGGGCTTCATCGGACTGCCCACCCCAGCCAACGCCCTCTTCTGGGGCTCGTTCATCCTCGGATGGCGCGACCAGCTGGAGAGTTCGCCCTGGGCGCTCCCCCTGCTGCTGGTGCTGATACTGCTGAGCTGCTATCTGCTCATAGCCGAGATACCCATGTTTGCACTCAAGTTCAAGCACTGGGGATGGGCCGAAAACCAGCTGAAGTACATCTTCATCCTCTGCTGCATCCCCATCCTGCTCGTGTGTGGAGTAGCTGGCATATCGCTCATCATCGTGTGGTACATATTGGTCTCGGTGTACAAGAATTTCACTGACAAACTCAAGCAGCAATGATACTCTTCAAGCTCATAGCCTTCATCTTCATCGTAGGCATCATAGCCATCATCGTGATGGGCGTAGGTCTGTGGGTGCGCGTAAGAAGCGCCATAGACCAGCTACGTGGCGGCAACACCCAGCGCACCAACCGCAAGACCGACAACGGCAGAGGCGACGGCGTGATAGACCAGCGCACACCAGAGCAGTCAAACCAGAAGATATTCGGCAGCGACGAAGGCGAATATGTAGACTTTGTGGACGAAGACGACGACAAGGCCCAATAGCCACAACGCCAAAGACAAGCCGACAGCAGCCCACATACCGCCCCACCCAATAAGCCAAACGGCCGTGCTCGTTTGGCTTATGTAGATGATGGCGGAGGCGGAGGTGGCGACAAGGAGGATAAAGATATGACCGCTGGCTGAATGTAGCTGTCTGCAAATACTACCCCCAATGCCATTAGCACTTATGACAAACGGCGAAACCACCCATGTTGACAAATAGTGACGGCTCTGTATTGGAGTGCATCTTAATTCTGCTCTCAGCCAACTGGCAGTACTCTTTACAGATATCGATACCTATGTATTTCCTACCAGAGTCTTTGGCAGCCACACAGGTTGTACCACTACCACACATAGGGTCAAGAACGACATCACCCTCATTAGACCAACTTCTTATATGGTCTAAAGCGAGGTCATAAGGGAAGGGAGCCGGGTGCTTCTTGGCCTCTTGGTCTACAGCCTTTTTACCAACAACATATTCCCAGATATTACCCTTAAGTTTTTCGGCCTTTACAGGATTGGCCAATTTAGTTCGACTTTGTTCACCCTTGGAATAGTTTTTATAGGTTGTGCCCTTTAGCTCTAATCCCGCATGGAGGCAGGGGACCTTAATAGGATTGTGGGTAGCCACATTGCCTTTTGAGAAAACAAACATATACTCAAACACGTTGGTATATCTCTTCCTGTATATTTGGGGTACGGGATTGGTTTTCTGAAATATCATCGTATCGTGCAACTTGAAACCTTTTGCAACGAAGGTTAGTACCTGTCTGAAACTGGTACAGGTCTCGCTACCATTGACAGTAGCGTCGGAAACGACCCAGACAACCACACCGCCTTCCTTGATAATCCTATACAATTGGGCAACGATATCCTCGAAAGGGAAGGTATAGCCTTTATATGTTCTCAGATTGTCGTATGGAGGTGAAGTTACGACCAAATCAATGGAGTTGTCAGGTAACTGCTTCATCACATCCACGCAATTACCATTGATTATCTTATCAATATAGTCCGTTATCATTTTTGTATTTGCTCAATAAATTGCTTAATCGTTGAGATGTTGTTATCCAGCTTCAGACATTTAAGGAGCTCGTTGATAGCATCCTCTCTACTCAACTGCTTTACGCGCTGCTGCTCACTCTCGTAATAACCAATTTCGGCATTGCCGCGTTCTACGAGTATCTTGACGATTTCCTTAAGATAATCGTCAAACCTACTTTGCGGCATATTGATAATATCTGCGATATTCACGTTCTGCTGCTGCAAGAAGTTAGCCTTGGCATTGACCACAGTAGTCGCATTGGCTATTATCGCACTTTGGTTGAACAATTCTCTAAGATTGCAGGAAGGGCTTTCTGTTACACCCTCCTTTAGCAACATATAAAGGTATTCCCAGCTGAACAAAGAGACATTGTGGTCGAGAGCTTCCTTATAAATCGTACTAACGCTTTTGGGATATTGGTAGTAAGGGCAAACCAAAACAGAGTAATCGCAATCGCCCTTCCACTGAGCCATAGAAACTACCTTGAAGTCCTTGGCATTTTTGGCGGTCCTGCTGAGCCTGAAGGTTTTAGCATCACCGACCAGACTATAGCCATGATAACGACTTTGCGCTATAATATCAGCACTGTCACTCCGTTGCGTCAATACAGCGACCTCGAGATTCATCTCACTGAGCGACTTGGCCAAAAGGATGTCAGACACCTTGGTATATAGCTTCTCCTCTGTTGAGTCGTGCTTTATATCCTCTGGTATGATGCCGATTTCTACTACAAGCGGCAATATGTCGGCCCTGTCAAGACCGAATATTGTGGTCTGGAGTCGGCTGCTGGCTACCTGAAAGTCCAGGTCAATACTGTTCTTTATCGCTGCCCTTAATTCTGCAAAGTTCATAACTCACCATCATTAAATTATCTACAAAGATACAGTATTAAAAGCATAATTCCAGATTTTTGAGCTGGTTTTTTGGATATTTATGACAATAGACTGTCCTAATATTGATTTCAGTTGTAAATTAAGAAACGAGGGTAAAGTAGTTTTCTACATATAGATGAAACTCCATATCATTGTACCGTGAGCATTTTCATTGGACTTCATCCCCACGCAGACGCCGTCTGTCGCCACCGAGATGGACGTTGGCAGCTCGTATCAATTGACACGTGGGCTCGTGACATACGATACGGAAGCACGTGACAATAGGCACGAGGGCTCGTTCCTTCCGTTACGAGCCGGCGACGAGCTGCTGCAAGGGGATAAAGGCAATGGCGGAGAGGGGGAAACGCAATCTCCCTTTCTGCAGCGACCGCCAGGGGCAGAAGGGGGGAATGGATAAAGGTGAGGGGGTTAATGCATGTACTGATGGGCGGGGCACAGGCCGTAGACGAAGGGCTTGCCTTTATGCGCCTGGTAATCGCACATGATGCAAGTGGAGTCGGTGCAGTGTGGGGCTTTATAGTAGCCATGGCCAAACTCGTGGACTATGACGGCAAGGAAGTTGTCGCCCTTGGCACGATAGTCTGACACGATGGTCTTGAAGTGGCCACGGGTGGCAAGGCCCATAATGCCGTAGTTCTTGGTGTTGTGGGTGTTGAAGGAGATGTCCTTGTGGGTGAGTCCTATAACAAAAGCGTCGGGACCGGCAACGGAGAGGTCGCGAAGCAAGGCACTGGCGAGATAGCGCTGGCGTGGCTTGTAATAGGCGTGAGCCGGCAGGGGGCGGCTGGGTAGCACCTCGACATGCGACCAGTCGCCGCGATAGACTCTGCCAAGTGCCTGGGTGATGGAGGCTCGCAACGCCTCGGCCTCGCGTTGAGGAAAATCTTCATAGGGCTGCAGGTAGATGGTAAAGGGCTTTTTGTCGGCAGGGAGCGCAGGCTCGGAGGCCGACCGGCGCCCGGTGCACGCTGCGCAGCACAGGGCGAGGAAGACAAGAAATAGGTAACGCCTCATAGGAAGCCAAATAAATAGTGGCATCAGCCCATGCGACTGTGACGAAGCGGGCGTCGGTTAACGTTTGGACTTAAAGAAATCTTGCATCAGCTGCCGACACTCGTCTTCCATCACTCCGGCGGTGACGCGGGTCTTGGGATGGAAGGCATGGGGAGCATAGAGGGCATAGCCGCGCTTGGCATCGGGGGCGCCATAGACGACTCGGTCTATCTGGGACCAGCCGAGGGCTCCGGCGCACATCACGCAAGGTTCGACGGTGACATAGAGGGTGCAGCCCTTGAGATATTTTCCACCGAGAAGGTTGGCGGCAGAGGTGATGGCCTGCATCTCGGCATGGGCGGTGACATCGTGGAGGGCTTCGGTGAGGTTGGAGGCGCGGGCGATGATGCGGTCGCCACACACGATGACGGCTCCGATGGGTATCTCGTCGGCATCGAGGGCTATGCGGGCCTGCTCGAGGGCCTTTGACATATAGATGAGGTCTTTCTTCTGCTGTTCTTCTGCACTCATTGGGGATAGGAATGGGATAAAGGGGTTAAGGAAACGGGTAAAAAAGAGAGCGGGAATAGTGTGAACTTATTCCCGCTCTGCTATTATGGTTGAATGGTTGTCTTACTCCTTGATACCGAGAGCGGCCTTGGCGGCAGCATTCTCCGGGTCGAGCTCGAGCACCTTGTGCCAGTATTCGGCTGCCTTATCGTTCTCTTTGGCGAGAGTGTAATAGTAGCCGAGGTATCTGTAAGCCTCGAGGAGGTTGGCCTTGTCGCGGTCATCCATGGTCTCGTGACCCTTGATAATCTCTACGAGCTTCTCGTAGTGGGGCTTGGCAGCACCGGTCTTGGTCTCGGGGTCGAGCTGGAAGCCGATGTGAGCACGCTGGAGAGTAGCGTAGTCAGCAAAGGTTGAGAACTGCTCGGCGATGGTAGCATATACCTTGTCGGCCTCGAGCAGATACTTCTCCATTTCGGCTCCCTCTACCTTGGCAGCCTGGTTTTTGTAGAGAGCAGCGAGCTGACCATACATAGAAGCGGTGCGCTTGGAAGAGATTTCGATGTACTTGTTGAAGTTTTCAACAGCCTTGTCGATGTCGCCCTTCTGGCCATAAACCTCGGCGAGGTCTCTGTAAACAGAAATCTGCAGGTCCTTGTCCTCGGGAGCCACCTCTGCAGCCTTGATGTACTGCTCGATAGCGCTGTCAAGCTCCTTGTTACCCTTAAGCGCAGAAGCGTAATAGAGGTGGTCGTTGCCAGAAATCTTGGCACCCTCGCAAGCGAAGAGAGCCTTGCCGGCAGCCACTGCCTCGGGGAATTTCTTCAACTCGGTGTTGTTGAACATGCACAGACGGTTGAGGGCAGAGTTGGAAGGGAATTTGCCAGCACCCATCTGGGCTATCTCAAGACTCTTCTCGTACTTGCCGAGCAGGAAGCAGTCGGTGGCATAGGCTGCCAGCTGATAGTCTTCCATCTGGCTGCGGTCAACCTTGTCATAATATTCGACAGCTTTCTCGAGGCGACCAGCCTTGTCGAAAATCTCGGCAGAAATGATGTCAACGGGATAGTCGGGGCGAACCTTGCGGAGTTCCTCGAGTTTCATCACAGCCATAGTGGGGTTGGCCTTGCTGTTGACCTGGGCATAACGACGGTAGCCCTCAATGTTCTGGGGGTCCATCATAGTGGCCTGCTCAAACCAAGCGGATGCGCTACCACCATTGTCCTTGGCAACTTCGATATCGCCCATGAGCACGTAGCCAGGACCATACTTGCTGTTGACCTTCAAGGCATTCTCGGCCAAAGCCACGGCATTGGCGGTATCCTTGACATCAAGATAAGCGCGGCCGAGGGCTGTCAGTGCCTCAGCGTTCTTCTTGTAGTTCTTGCGGAAAGCCTTAATCTCATCCTTGATAGCAGCAGGATTGGACTTGTTTTCCTTAACCAGTTTACTAATGTTCTCGATGTCACTCTTCATATCCTGTGACATTGCGGGAGCGCTGAAACCCATCAGCAGAGCTCCGATAAAGAAATATTTAATCGACTTCATAATTCTAAGTTTTAGGGTTACTTAATTATAGGACGTTTTACCAATTCTCAATGTTACGGCTATTTGGTTATATTAACATCACGAATGGTAATATTACCCTGAACAGGGAGCAGGCCGGACTTGAAAATGATGAGCTGACCCTTGGGGGAGTGCATGAAGTTGGCAAAGCCCCACGGCAGACCGCGCAACGGGTCGTTGAGAAGCGCATAGATGGTGCGCGAAAGGGGATAGTTGCCATTATAAATATAGTATTGATAGGGCTTCCAGCTGTTCTCGGGCGTAGCCTTGTCAAGCCGGGAAACCGACATCGTACGGATATTCTTCTTGAATGTGAGGTTGGTGGTGTCGCGCTTGTCATTGAGCCAGTTGCTGCCGATAATGCCAATGGCATTGACATTCTCTTCAACATACTTGATGACGTCGGCGGTGTTGTTGGTGGCTGCCATATTGGGGTTGGTAATGGGCTTGCCGCCAAGGATGCTGTCTTCCACGAAGTGGACGGTACTGGATTTCTTATTGTCAAAGACTATGAGCACCTCGCCTTTGTCTGACTTGGGATTGAGTTGCTTCCACTGGGTAATCTTACCCGACATGATGGCAGCAAAATCCTTGACAGATATACAGGTGTCATTGTTGGCCTTGTTGACAATAAGCGCCAAGCCATCGTAAGCGATAGGTATGGCACGGGGATTGAAACTCTTGTCACGCAAGCTCTGACGCTCCATATCCCTATAATCGCGGGCTGTCACGGCAAGACAAATCTTTCCTTGCAGCAACATCGTGATAGCGTCTGACTCGTTGGTGTAGATAGGCTTGAGCGTAGCCTGGGGATAAGTGAATTGGAAGAGCTCAACTTCTTCATCAATAATGGGGCTAAAACTTTCGTCAGAGGCGAAACTGGCCACCCCTGACGAATATGTATCTGTTCGTCCGCTTTTGTTTTTCTTACCGGAGCAAGAAAGACAAAAGCAGGCGAAAAGTGTTAATCCTACAATACTGTAGAATACGGTCTTCTTCATTATTCAAACGTTTACTATTGCAATCTGAACAATACAGGAACGCGGTAGTTCACACGAACGGTAATACCATTCTGCTTACCAGGAGTCCAACGTGGCATTGACTTAACCACGCGTACGGCTTCCTTGTCGAGTGATGGGTCTACACCTCTCAAAACGTGTACGTCTGAGATAGAACCATCCTTCTCAACCACGAACTGTACGGTTACACGGCCCTGAACACCATTCTCCTGGGCTACAACGGGATACTTAGTATTCTCAGAGAGATACTTCATAAGCGCAGTAGGACCACCGGGGAACAAAGGCTGCTGCTCTACGATATCGAATACCTTGTTTTCCTCCTCATGCTTAGGTGGCTCGGGCTCGGCAATAACTTCCTTGGCCTTGAGAATCTCACCATTGGCATCATCGTTACCCTTTACATCAAAGGTACCGATGGCGGTCTTGGTACTCATCAATTCGTCCTGAGTCTTAAGCTCTTCGTCGGGCTTCACCTCTTCATCCTTCTTGATGACAGGAGCGGTAAACTTGATAGAGCTCTTTACGCGCTCTACGACACGCTCGGGTTCAACCTCGACTTTCTTCTGCTTAACCTCAGCCTTCTTCTCGGGCTGCTTATAGTTAGTAAGCTCAGCCACCTGGGTCATTGCGACCTTGGCACGCTGCTCATCTACAAAATTCTTGACTGTGAGGATGATAAAGGCAACAATCAACAGTAATACAACTGCAACCATAGCGAGGATATTACGCTTGGTTGTGCTCTTACGGAGTCTATAGGCACCGTAGGCCTTATTGCGCCCTTCAAATACCAAATCAACCCAGTCTGAAGAAATCAAATCAATTTTTGACATAGTCTTCTTAATTTTAATAATTCAACAATAACGACTACTTAACGCCTGCCTTATCAAGCAGCTTTTGGTCGTCTGGGTTAACTTTATCAATCACATACTTACCGATGCTGCACAACTGCATTTCATCGAGAGCATCTATCAAGTTCTTGTAGCTGGCCTTGTCAGTAGCCTTGATGATGATGGTCATGGTCGAAATCTTCTGGCCATTACCGAGGTCACCGGCCTTAATCTTAGACAGCTCGCTGTTGTAGAGCGTGTCGGGGAAGTTGGGCTCGTTGAGCTTCTTTTCATCAAGTTTAGCCTTGGCCAACATCACTTGCTGTACAGGCTGAGTGCCATCTTCAGTAACGTGGGTAATGAGCACCTTACGAATACCGTCCTTACCCCAAGTTGTCTTCTTCAGGCAGGTAGGGTCATCGTATTTGGGCAAACCAGCGATGTAGTAAATCTGGTCATCGGCACCTACATATATTGTAATGGTGTAAGAAGCCTTGGTCACAGACTTGTCTTCATCTTTCGTGTTCTTGTCATTACTTGGCATACTCAATTCCATAGTCTGAGGTTTGGCCAAAGACGTACAGAGCATAAAGAACGTGATAAGAAGCATCATCATATCCACCATAGGCGTAAAGTCTACGCGGACATTCATTTTCTTTTGTTTACTTGCTTTCTGCTTTGCCATTCTTTAGTCCTCCTCTTTCTTTAAAGAAGTGATAAGATAATAGCGGTTCTGGTTCATATCCTGAAGCTCAGACATTACAGTCTTCACTGTCTTGTAAGGAGTGTCAGAGTCTGCCTTGATGGCAATCTTCATATCCTCATTGACTAAGACAGCTTCAGCGACCCACAACTGGAACTCGCTCATACCCTTCTTGCCATCGCCATTGTCGATACTGTCGGTAGGAATACCTTCTTTCTGTATGGCGTCAGCCATCTGGTCTTCGGGAAGACTCAGATATGCGGGCAATTTTTCTACGCTCACACCAAGCATTGAATGCTTCTTGAGAGCTTCACGCTGTGCTCCATTCAAAGTCACACCAAATCGGCTGGTCATGGCATCAACAACACTAACGAGGTCGTTGGCATTTTCGATGCTCATGAATACCTTGCCATCCTTGGCTACACTGATGGTCAGCACGTCCTTCTCGGGCACTTTAATCTCCGAAACCGATCCAGGGGTGTTCACCTTTACTGGCTCATTCTTCACGAATGTTGATGTCAACATGAAGAATGTCAGCAGGAGCACCATGACATCGGACATAGGAGTCATGTCGATCCAGACATCTTTCTTCTCAATTTTTACTTTACCCATAGCGATAAATTTTTAAAGGGTTAGCAAAAATTAAGCTTCTTCTCCGTGGTTGGCTTCGTATGTCTGAGCAATAGTGTAACCAACTTCATCAAGAGCGTAAGTCAGCTTATCAATCTTGTTTGTGAAGAAGTTGTAGATAACAACGGCGAACCAAGATGTCAAGATACCAGATGCGGTATTAACCAAGGCCTCAGAAATACCAGTAGAAAGTGCCTGTGAGTCAGCACCACCACCTGCAGCCAGAGCGGCGAATGAACGGATCATACCAACAACGGTACCGAACAGAGCGGTAAGAGTACCGAGAGTTACGATAGTTGCTACGATGGGGAGGTTCATCTGGAGAGTAGGCATCTCAAGCTGAGTTGCTTCCTCGTGAGCCTGCTGAATCTTAGCGATCTTCTGGCTCTTCTTAACGCCAGTAGTCTTCTCCATCTCCTCATAAGTATTCAGAGAAGCGTTAACTACGTTAGCTACAGTACCCTGCATCTTGTCGCAGAGCTGGTGAGCCTTAGCGAAATCGCCAGCCTTGATAGCTACCTTAACCTCAGCAGTGAACTTAGCGAGAGACATCTTACCGAAAGCAGAACGGAGGGCGAAGAAACGCTCAACACCGAGTGCGATAACGGTGAACAACAAAGTGAAGATTACAGGTACTACGATACCACCTTTGTAGATTGTACCGAGCAGGTTAGCGGGCTCACCGCTGTTGTCTCCACCATGGAAGTTAGCTCCGTTACCGAGGAATCCCTCGTAGAAAGCTACGGCCAGACCGAAACAAACAACGATGATCCAAATTGCATCTCTAACTCCCTGAAAGCCCTTCTTGGGGGCTGCTTTTTTTGTAGTTGCCATAATGTTACAATTAATTTTTGGTTATTAATAAAATGTTATAAGTTAATCTATTTCTTCTTGTTTTCTTTCCCTTGTTTTGCACAATTGAACTGATTGTATCTTTTGACAAGCAAAGATAGCAAATTAATATATATCCGCCACTTAATTAAGAAGTTTTAACAAGATATTTGTGACTTTTTTAGATGGCGTATATCATTTGAGTTTGCCAAGCGCAGCCTTAATGCGTCCCATGGCCGTGCGAATATTTTCATCGCTGGTGGCGTAACTCATTCTGAAGCAATCGGAATCACCGAAAGCATCGCCACCGACAGTAGCTACATGGGCTTCTTCGAGCAGATACATGGCCAGGTCGGTAGAACTGTTGATGACGCGCGTGCCGTCGCTCTTTCCGAAGAAGCTGCTGCACTTGGGGAAGAGGTAGAAAGCGCCTTGTGGACAGTTGACCTCGAGGCCGGGGATATCTTTGGCCAGGTCGACGATAAGGTTGCGACGACGCTCAAACGCCTTCCGCATTTCCTCCACGCAACTCTGAGGCGAATCATAGGCAGCTTCAGCCGCTTTCTGGCTTACCGAACATGGGCCGCTGGTGTATTGGCCCTGCAACTTGTTGCATCCCTTGACGATCCATTCAGGGGCAGCGATGTAACCGATACGCCAGCCGGTCATGGCATAGGCTTTGGACACACCGTTGACGATGATGCACCGCTCCTGCATGCCTTCAAACTGAGCAATGCTCTCATGATGTCCGGTATAGTTGATATGCTCGTAGATTTCATCAGCCAGAACATAGACGCCATCGTGGCGCAGTATCACTTCTGCCAATTCCCTCAGTTCTTCACGCGAATAGACGCTTCCTGTAGGATTGCTTGGCGAGCAGAGTATGAGCAGGCGGGTCTTGGGAGTGATGGCCTGCTCGAGTTGCTGGGCAGTCATTTTGAAGTCCTGTTCAAATCCAGTGTTCACGATGACCGGTTCGCCGTCGGCCATCTTGACCATCTGCGGATAACTTACCCAATAGGGAGCCGGGATGATGACCTCGTCGCCCTTGTTGACGAGCGCCATGACTGTATTGCACACGCCCTGCTTGGCGCCGTTTGACACCGATATCTGGGCAGGCGTGTAGTCGAGTCCGTTCTCGCGCTTGAGCTTGCGCACAATGGCTTCCCTGAGCGAGGCATAGCCCGCCACAGGCGAATAGCGCGAATAGTTGTCATCGATAGCCTTCTTGGCAGCTTCCTTGATGTGGTCGGGAGTGTTAAAGTCTGGTTCTCCCACACTGAGATTGATGACATCAATGCCTTGGGCCTTCATCTCGCTACTCTTCTGCGACATCGCCAGCGTAGCCGATGGAGCCAGGCGATTGATACAATCTGACAAATTAATCATAATATACTTTTTAACGTTCTTATATAGGCTGTTCTATATTATTGCAAACAACCCGGCCGCGGCCTACCCTATCCCATCTACGGTGATTTAACCTATATTATTTAAGATGGAGGGTGTGGCCCATACGGTCGCGCTTGGTCTTGAGATAACGCTCGTTGTAGACATTGGGGGTAATCTCGATGGGCACGTTCTCCACGATTTCGAGTCCGTAAGCCTCCAGACCCACACGCTTCACGGGATTGTTGGTGAGCAGACGCATCTTGTGGACATTGAGATGACGCAGCATCTGCGCACCACAACCATAGTCGCGCTCGTCGGGCTTGAAGCCGAGATGCACATTGGCATCCACCGTGTCATAGCCCTCCTCCTGCAGTTTGTAGGCAGCTATCTTATTCATCAGTCCGATACCGCGGCCTTCCTGCTGCATGTAGATGAGCACGCCTTTACCTTCACGGTCTATCATCTGCATGGCCTTGTGCAGCTGTTCGCCGCAGTCGCAGCGCTTGCTGCCCAGGATGTCGCCGGTGGCGCACGATGAGTGCACTCTCACCAGTATGGGCTCGTCCGGACGCCACTCTCCCTTGACGAGTGCCATGTGTTCCAGACCGTTACTCTGCTGACGGAAGGGGATGAGTTTGAAGTTGCCATACTCGGTAGGCATCTCCACCTCGTCGCCCACCTCGATAATCGACTCCTTGGTGAGTCTGTAGGCGATAAGGTCCTTGATAGACACGATGCGCATGCCCCACTCTTCTGCCATCTTGCACAACTCGGGCATGCGAGCCATCGTTCCGTCTTCGTTCATGATTTCCATGAGTGCGCCGGCGGGATAGAGACCTGCCAGTTTGCACAAATCGATGGCCGCTTCGGTATGGCCACTACGGCGCAGCACGCCGTTGTCCTGGGCGTAGAGGGGATTGATATGGCCGGGACGGCCAAAGGTCTGCGGAGTCGATGCGGGGTCAGCCAGAGCCTGTATGGTGGCGGCTCGATCATGTGCCGACACGCCTGTGCTACAGCCCTCCAGCTTGTCTATCGTTACCGTAAACGGCGTGCCAAGCATCGAGGTATTGTCAGAGACCTGATGGGGCAGGTCCAGTTCTTCACAACGGCTGATGGTGATGGGGGCACAGAGCACGCCGCGGGCATGCTTGAGCATGAAGTTCACCTTCTCGGGTGTTATCTTTTCGGCGGCGATAATCAGGTCGCCTTCATTCTCGCGGTCTTCATCGTCGACCACAATCACAAATTTACCTTCGGCAAAGTCCTTGACGGCTGCCTCTATATTATCTATGTTGAAATCAGTCATAATCTTGGTTCTTGTCTGAGTGATTACACCTTATTATATATATTATACTATCTTCTCTATTCTCGATATGATGTTGGCATTGGCCTGCTGGATGTCGCGCAGATCATTGAACAGACGGATGCGGAACTGCCACATGCGAATGTACAGAAACAGGCCCAGGGGCAGACACAGCGCAGCCAGAATGTTGAGCCATCGGCGCTCGAAGGGGCGCGTATGGGCCTTGGTGGCGATGTAGGGATAGAAGTTCATCTCGTTGATGATTACCACATCGCGCGTGTTGGACAGGTCTTCGATTACCTCTTCCAGTCGGGCATTGATTTTCTCTATGGCGTGGTCGGGCGAGTATTTGAAGAATACCTTTATCACGTTGGGCGCCGAGCGCAGACGGTGACGACGCGAGTATTCCAGTATCTCCCGGCTTATCTGCGCCAGTTTCTCGGCATCGCCGCGATAGTCGGGCTCGTCTACGATAACCTCCTTCATGGGCACATGGCGCTTCAGGCGCAGACCCAGCACGCGCATGGCCAGACTGCGCCACAGGTCGAGGTTGAACTTGATGTTCAGCAGCTGGCCGCCAATCATCAGCTCGTTGGGCAGCTG
>OLSQ01000277.1_pt1 | contig 53983 bp, 66 predicted proteins | sample 1672561 | NCBI WGS metagenome assembly OLSQ01 (sample SAMEA3136699, study PRJEB25190) | human gut metagenome | biome: human gut; feature: human-associated habitat; material: faeces | place: Austria | collected 2013
ATCTGAAATTCCGCTTTTTCATCCATCAGATTATAAAGTCTGCTCTGCAATTTGCTCCATCGTTTTCCCATTGTACTCCTCCTTGGGGACGCTTCTTTTTATGTACACTACGATAGTCATATGATCTTGTCAACAAAAAAGACTTCCCACTTTTGGGGAAGCCCTTTCTGCATCTATATCTGTAACTACTTACACTGACATCATAAATGTATCTCTTATTCTCCGGACGTATCAATCTCCCCGGCAGCATTGCTGATTGTAGTTTCTACATCTACAACCTCCGGTCCATCCGCAAATGCTTCCTCTGCATCGGCTGCCTCCATCGGATCTTCATACTCTTTCTTTTCCTCGTCCTCCCAAAGCGAATCATATTTTTTACGTTCTTTTAGTTGTGCCATCATTCCGGCATTTTTCGCCATGATGTATAGATCCTTATCAAATTCCATCAGCTTTTTCTCATCCTGTGCTGGCACAATGTCTCCATGCATGATGCGTCTGGCTACCGTCATGATTTTTCCCATTTCCTCTCCGTAGTCTTTCGCAGCCTCGTCCTGCTGCTTTGCCGCAACACTGTTAAACTTGCTTTCCCACTGCTCCATAAGCTGATCTACATAATCCTGATATTCATCCTGTTTTTCTGCGACGGCATTATATTGCAAATCCAGAGTGGCTGCCTCATCGGCATACAATGTTTTACCGTCCGGTGTGCTTTCCATCCGTTCCTTTAGCTCATTTCGCTGCTTTGACAGTTTGAATTTCTGCTGATTGTATGATTTCAGAACAGAACTGTAGATTCCTCTTGCCTCTCCTACTTTCATAATGTCTCCTCCGTGAAATATATCCATTGTTTCCCTTATATTTACTATATCGGACCATTCACGAGATTCTTTATTCACACCCTACTCTTCGCGCCATTCTTTTAGTGCAGAAGAAAGCTTTCTGTCAATATCTATTCTGGTTGCTTCACACGCATCAGGGTATTCTTTTGCCGCTCTGAATATAAAGCGCAGCGCAAATTTAAGACCTACCGGCAATGCCATATGAAGCAAAGATTCCGGCAGTACAAAATGCGTTCCATGTTCATACACAAGCGGTACATATTGACAGGTATGAGGGCGCTCTTTTAAACGCTGGTCCATGCGGCGGATATATTTTCCCGCTTCCCAAAAGGAATCGTCATCTGCACCAACAAGATACAACCTACCCTTTATATTCTCAACCTTGATCATTTCCTCTTCTGAATGTTCTCTTGCTTTTTCCGAATCAATGAACAGACAGGTGCTGCGTTCAATATCACCGGAGCCTTTTGTCTCTTCTTCCACTTTCTTCCAGTATACCGGATGTTCATACACAAACGGCATATAAGCAAGGGGCTTTCCTTTCCAGGAAAGAGTAGAAGCACCCGGAACCGGCCACTCCTTACATCCATCTTTCTCTCCCTGTTCAAAGCCCTGCCATACAAAGTCACTTGGTGTAAGTCCAAAAGTCAATGTAATATCCGGAAAATACGAAGCCGCAACAAGCGAATCCATACCGGCCGTACTCATTCCCATAATTCCGATTTTTCGGTTACCATTTTTCTTCAGCCATTGAATGGCTGCCTCAATTCTCTCCAACGGATAATTTACATGACTATAATTTTTCTTTCCGGGAGACATGCAAAGCGCATTCACACCATTTTTGTGTAACCATTTTGCACCGCACTTTGCCATATAATCATTCGGATCATCTCCAAATAATCCAATCACTGCACAATCTGAACGATTGGGATTTTCATAATAAGTTCCGTAGAACCCATCTTTTTCGGTTTCAAAAAACAGCTTTTTCATAGTTTTTCCCTCGACTTGATCTCAACGCTTATCGTTCCTGTCAATGTCAAGTTAGCACACACTAACTGCGCTGTCAACTTTTGCTTTCCTATGAATCTGTGTGTTGATTCATTCCAAAAGCCACACCAGTAACTATGATGTACCCCACCAGCGAAATAACAGACGCTTCCATGCCAAATTCACCGCCCGTCACCGCAAATGATTTTGCATCAAGAACATAAGTCATGACAGAGAATTGATCCGCTTTTTGTCCAATTGCCAGTCCCCCACCGATCATTACAATATTCCAGATGGCATGCACGATTCCACTGTTCCAGACCGAACCACTCTCGATTGCAATCATTGAAAACATAATTCCCGCCATCGTGCCTGCAACAAGAACCTGCAAACAGCTTCCGATGGAAAAATCCATTCCCAGAATATGAACCATGCCAAACAGCACCGATGGAACGATAACCGCCACCTTACGATTCCATTTTTTCCTTAAAAGATTTAAAATAACGCCCCGAAATACCATTTCTTCGACAAATCCAGCCGCGATTCCGGTAAACATAATTCCGGCACTTAATGTACGAAATATCTGCTTTCCATTCATATGCGAGGAAACATACGCACCCTGAAAGAACAAAAGATAACTTCCTTTTACCAGCAGTGGCAACAGAATAGCAATCAGAATCCATTTTCTTTTAATATGAAATACGGGCATTCCAAAATCAGAAACAGGTAACCTGATCACTTTCTCAATATATATCTTTAAAATAACATAAGTCAGTCCGACATAAAAAATTCCTGCAATGATATTACATATTCCATCCGGAATCTTTATCAGGTTCAATGCACTTGCGGCAAGCTGTGCTGCAAGTTGTGCAATGATGAGAATAACTATGGCAGCAACCGAACCGCCAATTACTTTTTTGGTACTCATTTTTCTGTTTTCCTCCTTATGTTCTGCTTTTTCTGCACGCTCCTGTAAACCACATAGAGGCCTGCGATCAAATAAAAAACGGCTAATACTCCCTGCAAAATATCATCATATTTCCAAACAGTATAATTCCATCCAAGAATTTCATTCATAAAAAAATTAGAAAAATTACAAAGTCCATGTACAAGAACCGGAATGAATAAATGATTCGTCTGTATAAAAAGTGCTGCCAGAAACATGCCAAAACAAATCGCATACAATACCTGTTTTGTCGTATCTGCAAAGTTCTGTCCCACCAGCAGATTCCGGTAATGGCACAGACCAAATCCAAGGGAAGACACAACTACCGCACAATAAATTCCATTTTTCTTTTTTCCCCATGCAGCAAGAAACATATTTAACAGAATTCCCCGCCACACATATTCTTCCAGCAGTCCAATACTAAGACTTGCCACACCGCAGATCAGGAAAAAACAAATCCCTTTACCGGAAAGCAGTGAAAAAACTTTTTTCCCATGAACGAGAGTCATAAGATCATTCCCAATCTGTATTAACGGAAAAATAAACATTCCCAATACCGGTAACCATGACCCATTTCTTTTTTCTTTTCTTACGAAATCTGCTTTTTTGCGAAACAATACAAACATAATAACAAACGTCAACACTTCATTGAATAACATGGAAATATAAGAACTGTATAAAGTTTCCTCCCAGTTGTCCATTACCTTTCCAACCACATAAGCCACCAATGTTCCGGTCAGTTCCCACAGGATATATACAAAGACAGCATATATGACCGGAATGAAATAACGATAAAACGCACGATTCTTTTTCTTCATTTTCTCCCCATCCCTTTCTTACCCCCACTCTTCCACATTCCGGCAGAATCCAATATAGGTAATGATAAAATACACCAGATAAATTCCGAAAAACAATACCGAAGAAATCAAAAAATAAGTTGCCGGTGCCGCCCGAACCCCCGTATAAAAGTCAAACTTACCACCAGTATATACACAGACCAGTCCGCTGATTGCAAGTGACACACATGCCGGACAAAGATAATAACCGGCAAGCTGCTTTAAAATCATCCTGCGGATTTCTCTTCTGCTGTAACCAATCTGAAAGAGAACCCTGTAGCGGAATTTGTATTTTACGGAATCGCTGAGCTGCTGCACGGAAAGCACGGTCAGTGCCACACACAAAAATACCAGTCCGATATAAAAAAGCGGAAACATCAGCGAAGATAACATATATTTCACTTCCGGAATCAGATTGTCACGCACAAGATTTTTTGCCGTATAGGTAACAATTGTATCCGAACCCGAACAGGAATTTCCAAGTGCTTCCCCATCCCAGTCATCCGAAGCTGCTTCCGTCATGGCGTGCCCCTGAACACTATTTTTATCCGGATCCTTCTCCAGATCATCCAGCCGTTTCTCCAGATCCGCAGGTGCCTCGCCTTTGATATCCGCCACCAATTCTGCATAATAGGGATACATCTGTGCAAGAACGGCATCTGGAACAATAATAATATAATCCCCTCCGTTGTGGCCGTTCTGCGAAAATCCCTCCGTGTGATAGCCCGCAAAAGATAATGTCCCATCTGTTCCCTGAATTTTGATCCGACCGGAAAAATCCCCGGTCTGATTCAGCACGCGGTCTTTGATATGGATGGCATACTGATCTTCTTTTAACTGCACTTCCGAAAGTCCGATCATGGTACGGAGCCGGTTGTAATCCGAGAGTCCCATATAGGTATCGTAATTGCAATATGCCAGTTCTTCATTTTTACTGATCTTTTTCCAGTCCGGTGTGCCATCTGCGTTCCGATACTCTGATCCAAATTCTTTCAGATGTGTATACAGATATGCATTGACCTGATTCGTTTCGTTCTCATAAACCTTATAAGTAAAAATTTCCTTTATGGCTGTCTCCTGTTTCAGCAGAGCAATTTCCTGCTGAAACTCATCCTTCACATTGCTGCTGTATACCTGCACATCAAACGGAAATTTGCTCACAAGCACCTCATTCTGGAAATGATTAAACATAAATGCCACCGAACTTCCGAGTATCGCCAGAGTAAACAGTGCCGTCAGTGTTCCCATGGTAAACCGCAGTGTCCGGATCTTAGAAGAAAACTGCCGGAGCAGAAACAGCGCATCCCCACAGTAAATAGCAGCTCCCTTTTTTCTGACATAACAGGCGATCCACGCCGCAATGCCTGTGTAAAAAAGATAAATCGTCAGCACCAGTCCAATGAGAAAAGCGATTACAACTCCGGTATCCCATGCTTTAAAACAAAACAGAAACACACCGAATACGACAAGAAACAGCACAGATAACGGAAGGAACCATCTCTTTGCCTTTTCATGTGTTTCTTTGATTTCCTCATTCTGTCTCTGGCTGTCCATCAGATCATGGATATTCATTTTGCGGAATTTTTTTTGGCTTCGAAACAGCGCCAGCAGATAACAGCACAGATAACATGCAGCCGTCATCAAAATACAGTTTCGGTTCCATTCCAGATGCAGTTTGTAATCCAGCTGCACCATGCTGTAAAAAATGGACAGAAGGATCTGCTGAAAAAGCAGGCCCAGTCCCATCCCTACAAGAAATGCGCCCGCTCCAAGCAGCAGATTCTCTGTAAAATAAAGTCTCGCAATCTCTTTTTTCTTTACCCCGACCAGAAGATAAATCCCAAACTCACGGCTTCGCTTTTCCAGTATAAACCGCACCATATAATTGATCAGCCACGCAATGATCGGCACGATAAAAGCAGTCGCAAGTCCCGTCATCACACTCATCATGGCATCCATCTGAAACAGATTCTGCACATCTTTGGAAAACAAAAGCGTATGAAACGAAAACATGAGTGCGGTCACGACCGCCATCGTCATAAAATACACTATATAGTCTTTTGCCATGCGCTTTACATTTCGAAAAGCAAGTTTACACATCATGGGAACGTTCACCTCCCGTCAGTGTCATCACATCGAGTATTTCATTTAAAAACGCCCGGCGTTCTTTTTCCCCACGCACCAGTTCATGAAAAATCCGTCCGTCTTTCAGAAACAGAATACGGCTGCAATAACTTGCGGAAAAAGCATCGTGTGTCACCATCAGAATGGTTGCCCCCATGTTTTTGTTCATCTCCGTAAATGTCTCTAACAGTGTCTGCGCTGCCAGTGAATCCAGTGCCCCCGTCGGCTCATCTGCCAGAAGAAGTGTGGGATAATTTGCAAGTGCACGGGCACATGCACACCGCTGCTTTTGTCCGCCGGACACCTGATACGGATACTTATCCTTAACCTCCTCGATTCCCAGAATGCGAAGCAGCTCCCTGCACCGTTTCTGAATCTCCTTTTTGCCGCGCCGGTGCAGCGTCATAACGAGCATGATATTTTCTTCCAGCGTGAGCGTATCCAGCAGATTGTATTCCTGAAAGATAAACCCAAGCTGTTTTTTACGGAATTCCGAAAGCTGTTCTTCCCCCAGTTCTGTGATATCGGTATCTCCGTAATAAATATGTCCCGCTGTCACCTGGTCAATGGTTGACAACAGATTTAAAAGCGTTGTTTTTCCGGAACCGGAAGCTCCCATCACACCGATAAACTCCCCCTGCTGCACGGCAAAACTGACACGATCCACCGCTTTGGTCACCTGATCCCCGTTTCCATAATATTTCTCCACATCGCTTACGCGTATGATTTCCTGCATCTTCTGACGCTCCTTTCCCTCGCTTGTAAATAAAAGGCATAGTAAAGAATATCATTTTTTCTTCACTATGCCTACTTTAACACGTGATCTGTCCGCTTTGTATGGAGTTACCTTTCCTGAATCTTACAGTTTTGAAAGATAAACGTGTTATGTCTCCCTGTAACCGGTAAGATAATCACTCACCGGAAACATAAGTATGATCTCTGTTCCCTTTCCTTCTGCAGATTCTGCCCGGATTTCTATATTTAACTTGTCACAGAGTTTACGGCACAGATACAGTCCCATTCCGGTCGAACGCTCCCTGTTTCTTCCGTTTGTTCCCGTAAACCCTTTTTCAAAAATCCGCGGGAGTTCTTCTTTTGGAATCCCGATACCGTCATCTTTTACCCGCAAAAGAACTCCACTTTTTGTTTTTTCCGTAACGATCTGAATATGAGCCCCCTCACTTCTGCCATATTTTACGCTGTTTTGAATGAGCTGGTTTAAAATAAAAGCGATCCATTTCTTGTCGCTGTATACCGTATCGGGGCAGGCAACTTCCGCCTTTACATGGCTCTGGATCAGATAATATTTATTCTGCAAAAGCACCTGTTGTGCCACTTCCTGCAGATTGGTTTCCGCAATCATGTAGTCTTTGTATACCGCATCCATACGTGCATAGTACAGTGCCATATCCACATAATTCTCCACCTTGCGGTTTTCCACAAGAAGATAGCGGCTCCTCTCATCCCGGTTATTTTCACAGTTTAATGCGATTGCCGTGATCGGTGCCTTGATCTCATGCACCCAGCTTTCAATGTACTCCCGGTAATCCTTTTGGTTCTGTTCCATCTGGTGTATCCGCTCGATCACCGATTTGTTGGATTTGCGGATCAGTTCCCGGTACTTCTGATCTTCCAGCCGGAACGATTCCGGCATCAGTTCTCCGAGAAGATAACGCCTGTCCAGCTGATCCGTAAGCTGCTCTAATTTTCTGAAATAACTTCTGCGTGAAAAAAACTGCTGGAAAAGCCATCCTGCCAGTATTACACCATAACACACCAGTATGATCACACATTTATCCATGGAATAGCCCGTCAGCCGCAAAAAGATGACAAGCCCTGCCATACACACCATATGTAAAAGCAGTAGCAACACCTTGTCTTTCAGATATTCTGTCAGTTTCATATGCGATAGCCCATCCCTCTTTTTGTCTCAATAAAGTCACATACTCCAATTTCTGCAAGTTTTGCGCGCAGGCGTGTGATATTTACACTGAGGGCATTATCATCAATAAAGACCTGCTGATCCCACAGGTATTCCACCAGTTCGATTCTAGGCACGATCTCTCCCTGATGCAAAAACAGGTAATGCAGGATTTTCAATTCATTTTTCGACAGATCCACCTGCTGCTCCTGACACTTCACACAGCCACGGACAACATCAAGTTCCACACCTTTACAGATCATCTTCTCTGTTACGTCTGCTTTTTTCGCCCGTTTTAATACGGCCGCGATATGCGCCAGAAGTAACGGCGGCTGAAACGGCTTTGTGATATAATCATCACCGCCTTGCAGCATTCCGCTTAATTCATCCATTGAATCCGTCCTGCTGGTCAGGAAAATAATCGGAACATCCGACGTTTTCCTGACACTTTTACAGATCTCAAATCCGGATTGCTGCGGCAGATTTACATCAAGCAGAATCAGATCCGGCTCCATTTGCAGAATGTCCTCTACCACGTGATGAAATTCTGTCAGTACCGTGACCTGATACAGTGCATTTTCTAACAGCAGCTTTAATTCCTGACGGATGGCTGCATCATCTTCTATGATTAAAATGTTCATAATTTTCCTCTTACATACGGTTTTTTCACTCTCAATGACTTTCCTCAAAGTCGGATGGCTTGCATTGATTAAAGTCGTAACATAAATCGGCACAACGTGTCCTTGCTTCTACAATCTCCTTATCATAGTTTGCATCGTATAAATAACCATTCTGTGCTTTTTCCCATTCTGTCATCTTTTTATCCTCCTGGTCATAGAAAAACAGAGAGATAAAAAGATTATCTCCCTGAAAATTAATAATTCACACTTGCTCATCCATATCATATGCAATTGCCTTGAAAAATGCAATATAAAATTAATTTTAAGCTACATTATCCTGTTATTGTTCCGTTAGTTTTTACATTTTTTTATCGGATGTCTGATCACAGTTTTCCTTTTTTCCGGCGCGACTTTTCTCGGATCAGATAGATAAATTTCATGATGCAGCCGCGTGGTATTGATATCATTTTTATAACCTTGCTGCATCAAAAACGCATCCATCAATGCAACCGTTTCCGGCTCATTGTCATAAGACCCCATATGCATCATCTGCACACACAAGCCTTCCTCGATTGTCATAAACTCTGCTGATGAACAATCCAGTTTTTTCTTTTTTGCTGCTGTCTGCACTGCCCAGTCAAAGTCATGTTTTGTTACAAAATCCGGCAGCCGGATGACAGAAATCCAGTTAAAACCTGATTTATCCGCATAATTCACCCCGTCAACATCGTCCTGCCACCAGAACCCTTCAAGTGGTGGAACAACATATTCAAAAAATCCTTTTATTTTATATTCCGTCTTATAACTCATTTTCAAAGTATATGCCACAGCATACAGGACGCTGATTGCCTGTTGATATGTACCACCTTCCTCATTTGGATCACCTTTCCCTCTGACTGCAATATAATTCATTGGTGGGACATCCACAATTTCCGGTTTGCACTTTGGCATATAATACTCTTTATACTCTTTTTTGTAATCAAATGCCATTCACATTTTCTCCTTAGTAATTCGTTGCCTGATCATACTTTTTTGCGATTTGCAAAATACTTTGCCGCAATTCTTCCCTAACTGCTTCTGGTTGCAGTAATTCAACTTTGTCCCGAAAAGTTAAAAGCCATGTTATCAAATTTTCCCGATTCGTATAGTCTGCCTGAAAAAGAAGGGTTCCATCTTTTTGCACTCTAAAACAATCCGGTCCAAATTCTTCTACCAGTCTCCATTTACAATCTGCATCAAACAAGGCTTTTACTTTGATTCCACCAGAAAATATCCTTTCATCCCTCAGATCTGGTAAAGGTACTTTTCTATTTGAAAAATTTTTTTCTGACAGATGTACTTTGTCCATACGGTTTAATTTGAAAAGCCGAAAATCCTCCCTGTCTTTACACCATCCCCATACATACCAGCTCGACCAGCGAAAGAGCAGATAATACGGCTCAATTATGCGCTGTGATTCTCCACCTGGAGCATAATAAAAAAACGCCAGCTCTCTATGCTGCTCAATTGCTATTCTTATCATTTCAATCTTTGGCACAAGGGAATCTTTATACCATGAAGACAGATCTATCAACACCGACTGATTTCCTGCCAAAAAATCAGAAGAGCCTATGGACAGTTTTTCCATTAACTGTCCGTATCTGTTTGTACCATTTACACTATCCAAACTCCGCAGCCCCGCAAGGATATCCTGCATTTCACCATGCGTCAACAGAGTTTTATCAATTTTATAACTATCTATAATTGAAATTCCACCGTTACTTCCCTGTCTTGTTACAATCGGTATCCCTGCCTTACCTAAGTCTTCAATATCTCTGTTTATGGTTCGTCTGGACACCTCAAACATTTCTGCCAGATACGGAGCTGTAACGGATTCTTTCTGTAACAGTATGGATAAAATTCCTAATTGCCTGTCTATCTTCATAATCGTTCCTTTTTGTAATTCATATTATCATGGAAAACACGACACCTGTATGTCATGTTTCTATTATCCTATAAAAAATCCCTTAATTATCAATCATAAAACAAAATTCCTCTGTATTAACTTCTTACTTGCAGTAATACAGAGGAACTTAACTATACCTGTTGCTATTCTATTTTGTTTAAACTCATCCATTATTTTATCCGAAAGATGCTTTTGAACGTTTATTTCAATCGCTCATCCACATATATCTCAACCAATTTTATAAATTCATTTGCTATTGAAATAAGATTATCTGCTTCTGATTTACTCGCTATATAAAAATCATCATAATCACTTGCATGACGTATTTCTTCTGCCTTACTGATTTTTCTTCCAATTTCCCTTGGAAATATTTCCGTTTTGACATATTGCTTGTTAAAATTCGCAATTGCGTCCTTATGACGCTTATACCCGTTTCCATCTAATGCATGAATTGCGTTAATTGCATGGAAAATAGCATAATATGCTCTATTATTTGCCCCTCTATATTCGTCAGCATCCAATAATATCTGTCCTGCTTTTAAATCTTCTTTTGCTGTGGTTATTCGATAACGGGCAAGATCTTCTCTAGTACCTTTATTTTCATTAAGCTGCCCCATACAATACCACTCCCTCCTTATTAATATTTGCATAAAAAGGATAATTTGTCACCCATTTTTCGAAATGTGATTCACTCTTGGCAATTGGTTTTATATCTAAATCATGATCCATATTAAAATCAAATGTCATATACGATAATTGATCTCCATATTGTTTTAATTCCATATCTGTCATATCCAATAATATCATAATATCTACATCTGAATCTGATCGAAAGTCTCCTCTTGCATAGGAACCATAAAGTATCACTTTCCGCAAATGTAATCCATATATTTTCTTTATCTCTATCACATACTGTTGTATCAGATTCTGCATTACCTGTGGCATAGCCATACCTCCTTCCACCATCTTCTCTTACTTTTATTCTATCGATTTTTTATCATTTTACAAGGATATTTTAGGTTTTCCATGTTTTACTTAAATGCTCTGACATTTCCGGGATTGTACTTTCATGCAAATGCAAATATAATTCCAGCAGGTCTCTTAATTCACTTTCATAAACTTATCTAACCAATATAGTTTCTCCTTAAAATAGAATTTCTGTCTGTGCAATCTTATCCTTTTCTGTAATCGGCCGGATCACTTTGCATGGTACCCCGGCCGCAATTACGCCTGACGGAATATCATGTGTTACCACGCTTCCAGCACCGATGACAGAACCCGCACCAATGTTCACCGGAGAAGTATCCAGAATTACACAATTATAATTGATAACAACCAGACCATGCATATGTATATTAAATCCATAATCACAATGAAAATCCGGTTCAATCCCTGTCATTGGCGAACAGGTTCCTAACAGTTCCTGCAATATAGCTCTGCGTCTGTCCTGCTCATCTGGCGCCGTACGGTTGTATTCCCAACAAAGCTTCTTTGCATGATCCGATTATCTGCATGGGTATCCACTCTGATATTCCGGGAAATATTTTTACAGTAATCCGCCACACATTGAAACAGACCATGCTCCTGACCATCCCCGGCAAGTCTGTGAATCGTAAGATACGGTTCATCATTCAGCCAGTTGCCGTCTTCAATATGTTCACATGTAGGGTCTGCACCTTCAAACAGTGCACATACCCCATTTGTGTAGGATTTCCGGATTGTATCATATAGTCCTGCGCATATTTGTAGATTTTCATAATCTGCTCAAAATCTTTTGAATTGGCATCTCTTATTTTCATCATGTCTTTCCTCTATTTCATTTTATCCTCCAGTTTAAATATCGCTCGTAACGATTTTTATAAAAATGGCACCATGTAAACTGGTATGCAAAAAATATCCTGCTCCTTACTCATATCTTTCGTATAAACTAAATATCTCTTTAATATTCTTCCCAAATACTTTTCTGTAAACACATCAAGTGATCTATGTGTTTTATATCCTGACGATTTAACCTCTATTGGAACTATTTTATTCTTTCTTGCCAAAATAAAATCTATTTCATAATTATGTTTGGAATTTTTATTCATAATTGTGTGATAGAATAATTCATTTCCATTTGAGGCCAGGCATTGAGCTACAATATTTTCATATAAATATCCTAAATTCACACTTAATTTATCATTTAACAGCTTCTGATAAATCTCATTTTCTGTGAAATCTTTGTCCTTAAACATTAATGTTACAAACAGACCCGTATCACTTAAGAATAGTTTAAATTTTGATAAATCCCTTGTATTGGACATACCGGCATCTGGATCATTTGTATTATATGCAACCATTACGGTCTTTGAATCTTTTAGTTCTGCAATCAGTTCTAATATTTTGTCTTGTTTCTCGCCATTTAACACACTACTCGTCTGATATCTGGCTGCGTTTTTATTTAACTGGGCTGGAATCGCATCAAATAGCATTGCTAAACGTCCTGTCGGATCAATTTTTGCAAAATCACTTTCATACAAATTCAGGATATCTCTTTTTATCTCATCTACTTTTCTAAAATTGTTCGTTTCAATATAAGTTGACACCGCCTGTGGCATTCCACCAACCAGCATATATAGACGAAATTGCCTTAATTGCTTACGATTAATTGCATCTCCTAATCCCTGATTCATATCAAAACATTTTTTTAATAGTGAAAATGTTGCTGTATCTCCAATTGCCCATAAAAATTCCTCATAATCCATTGGATACATACTGATTTTTCTTTCCTCACTGGGAATTAAAATATCCTTCACATTTTTCTTGATTGAAATAAGTGATCCTGTTTCAATATAATCATATCGATGATCTGCAACCAAGGCTTTAATTGCCTGACGTGCTGCCGGACAAAGTTGAACTTCATCAAATATGATTACTGAATTCCTTTCTTGCAAATCTACTTTATATTGCAATTGCAACTGCAGAAATAAAAAATTCAAATCTGAAACATCTTCAAAAAGTTTTTTGGTTTCTTTTGATGCTCTTGAAAAATCAATCAATATATAACTTTCATATTCATTTTTTGCAAATTCTTCAACTACAGTTGATTTACCGATTCGTCTTGCACCTTCAATTAAAAGAGCAGTCTTCCCATTTGAATCTTTTTTCCATTCTTGCATTTTACTATATATTTTACGTTTAAACATTGCACTTTCTCTTTTCCGCATTTTTTATTTTTCAATTTTAGCACATTTCCGCATTTTTTTATATAGTATTTTGTAGTATTTCCGCATTTTTTACATTCATTATCTTTTCCATCATTTCCACAAACAATTCCGGTTTAAGTAAAACCAGTCCTGCATGTCCCAATTCGGGTAATACTTCAAACTTTGTCTGAGGAAATTTACGTTTCATATAGGCTATATCCTGTTTTCGCTCTCTTTCCTCCCCTTTGGCATACCAGTAGTGAATCTGTGTATCTACTTGCGGGACCGGTTCAGGGACTTCATAATTATTGCAGGAATCAAAAGTTCTCCATAATGTTTTCCTGCTGCAATGTCTCAGAACATCTGCCACTATAGGATGAATCAACAAGATTGTTTTCTCATTTTCTTTTCCGAATTCATGGATATTCACTGTTCTATACCTCCTTCGAATTAAAATACAATTTTATTTGTGCTGCCATATCATCTCATAATCTTTTTCCCCGGTAGCTTCATCCAAACCTTCGCCCCGGATTTCAAAGTCTTCTCTCTGATAAAAATTTATTGCGCGTATGTTCTTTTGGTACACGTTTAAATGTAATTTCATTCGTTTCTCTTTTACAAAATCCAGTAAAAGTTTTCCTATCCCCTGTGCCTGCATTTCATCCGAAACAAAAATTCCTTCTATATATTCATCGTTTAAACCTACAAACCCTTGTATTTTATTGTCATTTTCATACGCATAGACTTCTGCCTGTGGCAGCATTTCCTTCACTGCATCATAATTATTTTTCCAGTATTGAAAAGGAATAAACTCATGAGCTTTAAGGTTTGTATCCAACCACAGATCTGTAACTCTGTTGATATCTGCTTTTTTTAATTTTCTGATCATATTAATTATTTTCTACGAACCTGCCCAAAGATTCCTTTAAACTCAACAGCCGTAAAGTATTTAAGTTTGTATGTCCTTTTTTCCTGATCCATCGCTTTGACAATAGCTTCCATTTCACTTTTTACGCTTTCTTCATCATTATACCAACCAAGAATGATTGTATGTGCTCCCAAAAAGCCAACCCGGTCAACCGCCTGCAATATATAGGCCGGCTCATTCTTTGCCGGAAATACAATCCTGCTATATCTTACAGAAATACAATCAACTGTTTGGCTTCCGTCAAATGTCATAATTTTTATATTATCTGTTTTAGGGAAAACAACTTCCTGCGGTTCATCTCCGTCAGTCGTAGATTCATTATCCATAAGGAAATCAAGTGATACATTTAACTTTTTCGCTATGGTGAGTAATTTGTCGGTTTCTGGATAACCTGCTCCTGCTTCCCATTTTGACACCGCCTGCCGTGAAACCTTCAACATCTCTGCCAAATCTTCCTGTGTAATACCCTGTTCTTTTCTGATCAATTTTAGATTTTCTGCAAAACTCATTTTGAATTCTCCTTTGTAGTTATTTCGATGATTATGTTTTATCAAATACTCATCAAACATGCTACCAACCTGCATTTGCATTTATGCAAACTGAAGTTGCATCTTCCAATTTACTCCATTATTGTGCCTTCATTAACCAGTTTATGTACAATCTTTTGTTCCGGCTTTACAAATTCATCTCAAACATTTTGTACTCTATCCACCCGGTATCTTCATAAAACATATCTTTCGCTTCGACAAAATGAAATCCACAATGCGTATAAAGGTGCTCTGCTGCTTTGTGAAATTTCATATTTTTCCTTACCTTTTGATTTTTCCTTCCACATATTCCCCTCCTGCTCTTCACGATAACTCAAGCAGCATCCCATATCCATATTTATCATTTGGCAGTTTTTGAAATCCAAATTTCTCATAAAATGTTTCTTTTCCGGGATTGGCATATAAACTACATGCCAGTTTTACATTACTGACAGAAAAATCTTTCAAATCTGCAACTACCTGATCTAACAATTTTCTTCCCAATCCTCTGCTGTAATCGTATCTTTGAATTCAATCCCATCTTTCATTTTAATCCCCTCGAATCAATATCTGTCTTACTTAATGTTTCGGTCTGTTCTCTGCCGTCCATTTTTTGGATTCGTGTCATCCGGCGCCAGTCCGGCAAGAATTGCTTCATAATGTGCGACCTTATCATCCATATATTTCACAGTAGCTTTTGCTTCCTTCACCCGCTTATATGCCTCATCCCGTTGCTTTTGTATGATGGCGTAGCGTGCCCGCAGGTTTTCCTCCGATTCTTCCAGCCGGCACAAGCGGTAATACTCCTGAATATCCTCTATCGACGCACCGCATCCTTTTAAGCATTTGATTCCCTGCATCCAATTCACAGACTCTTCATTGAATACGCGGCGATTTCCGTCCTCAATCCGTCCTCTGATCGAAGCAATGATCTGTCCTTCATCATTCATTACTTTCAAAAAGGTGTATGTTTTATACTCTGCTTCCAAAATTTTCATCTATTGGCCCTCCTTCTGACTATGAAATGTAATCCTTTTTCTGAAATGACACCTGCTTTCCATAAAATAGGACCATTTGTTTTACTTTATGTAGTTTGGTACCACTTTTTGAGGATTTTTCGCACATTTACTTTGGAAAAGTAGTACTATTTTAAACATTCTTCTTTCTTTGATACCACTTTTCACATTGTTTTCTTCAATAATGCCTAAAAAAGTAGGGCCATATTTCATTTTTTCAAACTTTGGTACTACAAGTCGAATTTTTCATAGGAATGCAAGAAAGAAACTCTCTTCTTTAAGATAAATTTGCTTTTAGCCAATAGACTGATGATTGTAATGCATCCTTGACGCATTGCCTCTACATGTCAAGTTTTCTATGATAACTTGACACTATCGAAACTTAATTCAAAAATACAAGACCAACTACCTCTTTTTCCGCAGAAGAATACTCCTTATACTGCCCATTTGTATATTCAGAAACAGCTTTCTTCCAAAATTTCTGCGTGGGATAATTATTATCCCACTGCGTTACTTCTCATTCCTCCACCAATTCTAAATTTTGTTTTTCTATAAATCCATTCCATATTGAATCAAATATTCCAACAATTCATTTGCTCCGGCGTTATCCCATATTTCACAATAGGAAATGCCGAGCTTTCCGAACCTTTGAGCAGACAGCGAAGCAGCATCCCATAAAATAATTTACTTTCCGATTCTTCCGGTGAATTAATATCTCCATGTGCATCAAAATACAGAATTTTTAATTTATCTTTGTATTTCTCACTTATACAGGAAATGGCTGGAAAATCTGTATCACATCCCCCATCAATGGTAAAATTTTGTCTGGTTGATCCGCTTCTATTTTTTTAACACCTGTTCCATTTGCGTTTTGAGAATTTCATATCCGACAATATTTTTTTCACTGTACTTACCTTATCTACCACTGCTCTTTTTTATCGAAAGTATATTCATACATTCTAAATTCTCTGTTTCCGACAACTTCATAAAATATATTTTCTGTGCTGATATATTTGAAACCTAACTTCTCATACAACTTATCTGCAACTGTATTTTTATCTATCACATCAAGATGAATTGCTTCGATTCCTTCTTTCTGTGCCTGCGACAAAATATGCCTTACAAGTATCATACCAAATCCCTGATTACGATATTCGTACCCTACAGCGAGCGCATGTAATATCCATACATTGTTTCCCTTGTCTTTTACCTGCCAGGATACACTTTCATATTCTTTATTTGCAAGACAATTGCATATTGCACACGCCTTTATAATGCCTTCATCTTTTAGAACATACAAATGTTCTTGCTTAATACTGTCCATAATCAGATCCGGCGATGGATGTTCCCCCTTCTTCCAGTCCGGAAATGAAGGCTCATCTTTACTTTGATCTATCAAATTCCAATACAGGTTTTGTACCTCATTAAAATCTTCTATTTTGGCTAATGTAAATTCCATTTTAATCCTCAAAATCCTTATAATTTAGGTCACTTTTTTAAAATTTCAATTCGCTCCACGATAAGTTCTTTTACTTTTTCTTTTTGATCTTCCGATAAATACGCCTCATCGACCTGTTTCAAAAATTTTTCCTTCAATCCGCATACTTTTGCAATCATGCGTTCCGCGACCTTTGCCATAAGACCACATGATTCCGCTAAAATAAGAAATTCTTTTCGATGTATATTACGTTTTTTTCCGTTTATCGTAAGCGCCAGTTGTTCCTGATCTTCTGGCATAATTACATTTACCGGAAGCATATCATATGCTTTCGATAACTGAAATTTCCTGTTTCCAGGTTCGGTTTCTCTCAAAGAAAAATTCTTCAAATGCATATCAGAATTTCCCATAACAAAAGAACCGACTACACGTAAAAACATTTCTGACAGATCCACTCCCGGAATCTCTGAATATTTCTTTATTATTCGTCCACAATTTTCATAGGAGCTTCTGTATTTATCCTGTGTTAAACGCCTTGAAAGCTGACAGAAATCTTCCATTGCATATAATCTTATTTTTTCTCCGGTTATATTCCTGTCTATTCTTTTGGTAATATAGGCATATTCGTCATTCATTTTAATTAAGGCATGTGGTACTGTCTGGATTCCCATGATCTCCGCAAGTCGCATAGCAAGATCTTCAAACTCCGGCAACCAGCTTGAACATCGCCATCAGCTCCGGCATATTCTTAAACTCTTCAGTCTGTGGCTTTAAAATATAAACAGTAGGATAATCTACAATCGTGAGTCTCACATTCATATCACATGACAAATGCAACGACAATTTTTTCTGAACTCCCGGAATTGTAATTCCTTCATTTACGGTTTCATTTGCCAGCTTTTCAAGTTGCTCTTTTGTAATATCCAGCACAGGCATGTCTTTCACATAAAAAAAATCTTTTATGCACTTTTTATGCCAGCACCATGTCTTTTCATCTGCTGACGCATGATCTGAAATTTGCATTCCACAATACAGACATTTCATTCATTCTCTCCTTTGATACACACATCTCCAATACAATCTTTACATGCTGACAGCAATAATCCAAATCTATCATTCCTGTCAATTTTCCAATTCCGACAAACTACCCCAAGGAGCCACCCCTCAGGAATCAATCCATCAAAAAACGGGAAGAGTATAGTTGTTTCATAAGGTTCCCTTCGCAATGGAAGTGTAAGGCTCACGCTTACTGCATCTTTCCGTTTCAAATATTCCTCCGTATAAGAGAATGTATATCCTTCCTCTGTTTCAGCAATAATTCCGGCCAAATGATTTTGAATATATACATATCCTTTTCTATACTCTGATTCCATTTTTTATCTTCCTTTCCGACCTGGTACTGCCTCACATCCAAACATTGCAAGTGCCTGATTGACCTTGTCCAGCCGCACAGTGTCCTTCCCCTGTTCCAGTTCTCTTACAAATCGAAGTCCCAGACCGGAACGAAGTGCAAACTCTTCCTGCGTCAAACCTGCTTTTTTTCTTTCCTCTTTTATATAATCTCCAATTATGCTCATATTAATTATAATAATCCCGTTCGGGTATAATTTCAATAGTTTTCCATTATAATAATCCCGTTCGGGTATAATCTCGACATAATTTCTCTACAATCGCCCCGTTCGGGTATAATAAGAGAACCCATTACAAATCGTAACAGGTTCTCCATTTCCAAATTTTATTCTGTTTTACTTCTGGCACTGATACCGAATCCAGACCGCATCACTGTCAAATTTTTTCACATCGATCAATTTGAGCGGTGTAACATCATGCTGCATACCAAGTCCGTCAAATACGGCTGGCATACCGCCCCTGCCGTCAATTCCAGAACCAACTAACAGACTGATTTCATCCAGAAGTCCGGCTTCCATAAAAGCAGTATTGATCTTTGATCCACCAACAATGCCCATGCGTTCTAAGCCAAACTGCTCTGCAAGGATTTCCACAGCCCGCACAAGATCCACATGATCTTTTCCACAGGCAATCCAGGAAATATTTTGCTGATCCAGATACTCCAGATATTCCTTTGTGACATCCTCACTGGTAATGATCAGGTATGGTTTGCTCATTCCTGCAGCATCCGGCCAAAGGAGTTTTCCGTGTGTATCGACGATCACCTCGTATCCAGCAGTATCTGCCTTTTTTGAGAAACCTTCCTGTCCATAGATGTCATTCTTCTTTGGAATAAATTCGCCTGGTTCTGCCATCTCCAGTTCCGCGGTCACTCTTCCACTGATGGTCGTCGGTACATGGATTTCATCCAGTGTCGTGTAATAATCATCAACACCACGCAATTTTGATGTCATGGCACAATCGATTCTTCCATCAATGGAAATCATCATGTGACAGATAATATATGGTTTTTTCATCTTATAATTTTCCTCCGTAAACCGGGAATCCGCTGCTTTCTCCGTAGTCTGCAATCTTCTTGAAGTTCTTTAATGTTTCCATATCCTCTGCACTGATTTCAAAATCAACTTCCGCATTGTTCTTCATATGCTCCGGATTTGCAGTCTTTGGAAGGGAAATCGCACCAAGCTGCAATGTGTAGCGGATGCAAAGCTGTGGAACGGATACGTTGTATTTCTCTGCCATTGCCTGAATTTCCGGCTGATTCAAAATAACGCCATGCGCGATCGGAGAATATGCTTCTACAGCAATATTGCTCTTCTGGCAAAACTCAATGAGTTCGACCGGTGTGTTACTGATGTGACAAAGCACCTGATTGACCATTGGCTTAATCTTAGCTGTTGCCATAAGACTCTCAAGATCCTCGATCTGGAAATTGGAAACACCGATTGCTTTCAATTTTCCTTCGTTATATGCCTCCTCAAGTGCTCTCCATGCCTGCCTGTTTCCTTCTTTATACCGGTTTTCGCTCTGGTTTACTTCTACCCATGGCTGCGGGCTGTGAATAATCATCATATCCAGATAATCGAGTCCCATTTTCTTTAACGTCTCATCAATGCCAGCCTTGGCCTCTTCGTATGTCTTGTGCTCGGCAGCCACTTTTGATACAACAAACAAATCCTCTCTTGCAACGCCACAGGTTCTTACGCCCTCGCCGACACCACGCTCATTGCCGTAAGCCTGTGCGGTGTCAATGTGACGGTATCCCAATTGTACTGCTGCCTTTACCGCATCTGCCACCTTGCTGTCATCGATAAACCAAGTACCCAGTCCCAACTGTGGAATTTTTACTCCGTTGTTTAATGTGATTGTATGATTGTACATATATGTCCTCCTGTTATTTGACATTGTTATTTCAATTTTCCGTACTCTTCATCCGATACCGGCTCGCACCACTCATTGGAGGTTTCCTCGCCCGGTACTTCCACGGCAAGATGACTGAACCAGCTGTCAGCTGCAGCGCCATGCCAGTGCTTTACTTCTGCCGGAATGTTGATGCAGTCGCCCGGCTTCATCTCGATTGCCTCTTTGCCTTCTTCCTGATAGTAACCGCGGCCTGCCACGCAGACAAGGATCTGTCCGCCGCCATTCTTTGCATGATGGATGTGCCAGTTATTGCGGCAGCCCGGTTCAAAAGTTACATTGAAAATGCCAACCTGACTGGTTGAAACCGGTGCAAGGAAGCTTTTTCCTGAAAAATACTGTGCGAATCCGTCATTTGGCGCACCAATCGGGAATACCATCTCTTTTGCGTGTGCACGCATTGCCTTATCTTCATATGGAAGGTCTCCCTCATTTACAGTCCACACTTCTTTTGCGAGGTTAAAGACGGCCCAACCCTTTGGCCAGCCTGCATAAAATGCCACATGTGTGATGATTGCAGCAATCTCCTTCTGTGTCACGCCATGGTCCTTTGCATTCTGTAAGTGAAACTTCAAAGAAGAATCTGTGATGCCCTGTGCCATCAGAGCTACGACAGTGATAATACTTCTTGTTTTTACATCAATATCCTGATTATTCCAGTTCTCTCCAAAAAGAACATCGTCATTAAAATGTGCAAACTCCGGTGCAAATTCACCGAGAGCATTTCTTCCTGCCATCTGTGTAATCTTTGCCATAATTTCTTACGCTCCTCTTCCTATCATTGTTAACTATTATGCTGTTTCTATACAATCTTTACAGAGTTTTCACCCATTCACTGATCTCCTGCTTGCGCATTCGATTCAGCAGTTTTCCTTCTACAATCTGTGCATTCGGTGCAGATGGCTGAAGTTCGCTTACTGTATTGCCAAATCCGCTTCCACCAGATGTTGCAAACAAAATAATCTTTTTACCAGAAAAATCGTATTTCTCAAGAAATGTATTGATAATGGTCGGTGCAACATACCACCAGATTGGGAATCCCACAAGGATTTCATCATATACGGACATGTCGATCTCATCTCCGCCCAGTTCCGGCCGGAATTTCTTGTCATTCATCTCAACCGTACTTCTGGCTTTCTTGTCCATCCAGTTTAAATCCGCTTTCGTATACGGTACCTTCGGTGTAATTTCGTACAGGTCCGCTCCGGCTGCCTCTGCTACCATCTCTGCTGTTTTTTTCGTTACTCCACTTGCACTGAAATATGCTACCAGTCTTTTTTTCATGTTCGCTACCTCCTGTAAAACAGACAAAATTCTTATCTCCAAAAGAAAAATGTGCAAGACCTTCCAATCGATCTTACACATTCATTATAGGACGCTTTATGTAATTATGTCTAATACCCATATGGTATGTTGTTTTATGCCTCAAAAGCATTTATTTCTTCGATAAATTTACGTACCGCAGGTGCATATGGAATATTTCTTCTCCATGCAATCACCGTACTCGTTTCAAGTTCCGGTGACAATCGTTTTTGTATCAGCAGATCCTCCCGCCAGTATCTGGCTGCTCCTTCAATGGAGATTGGATATCCCAGACCATTCATTGCCATAATTCCTGCATTTGTTCCGAGATTGCTGATAAAAGCGATGTTCAGCTTACTGAAATCTTTTCCGAACCAGTTCGCCAGCTCGCTTTGTACATTCGTGCGTTCCGGCAGAATCAGCGGTAAATCCAGCAGGTCTTCTTTTGTAATAACTTCTTTTTTGGCAAGCGGATCATCCGGCTTCATTCCCACAACCCAGTGATCGCATCCCTGTAAACGGATGTAATCCAACCCTTCTGTGCTGATTGGTTCAAGAAACAGACCAATATCTACCAAGCCTTTATTCATCATTTCTGAGATATTGTCTGCTGTTCCTGTATGAATGCCAAACTGCACCAGAGGATACTTTTCTTTATATTTTTTGCATATTTGCGCAAGTGCTTCCACTGCCAGAAATTCTCCGCATCCAATTGTGATTTTTCCCTCTACAGACTCCGTATTGCCTTTAAATTCACTGATGATTTTTTCCTCTAAGTCAACGATTTCCAGTGCCTGCCTTTTTAAAAGTAAGCCCTCATTGGTAAGCGTAATGCTGTGTCCACCCCGGTTGAACAATTTTGCCCCAAGTTCATCTTCAAGTGCTGCAAGCTGCCTGGAGAGCGTTGGCTGCGTAATATTTAACTGTTCTGCCGCTTTGGTAAAACTCTGTTCCTTTGCGACCATCAAAAAATAGCGCAGTACACGTAACTCCATTTTTCAGACATGCCTCCTCTTTTTCATCACCACAAATGCGATCACACATATCAATACAGAAAGCAGCGAACCGCCCGGTGCCGCAAGTCCCATCGGATACAACGTATCCGGATAATAAACAGATGCCAGATATGCTCCCGGGATTCGCACACACAAGATAGACAATACATTATGTATAAAGGATATTGCAGACAAACCATATGCGCAAAAATAACCACTGAAACTAAAATGGATTCCTGCAGAAACCGTAGACAGCATTGTCGACGGCACAAGGAACACTACTCCGATAATTTTCTCGACAATTCCAACTGCTGCCGCTTCGTTGAGACCTCTCCGGTTTGCGATGATCGTAATCACAATAAATGCAATCTGGATGAATCCATCCTGTAACGCAACCGGAATACCAATTTGCAAAATCTGTCCCATGATTGTTCCGTGCAGCTTAAAATCACTTTTTTGCAACCGGATTCCAGATGCGAATCAGATCTGGAAGATTCTCCTTTTCGTATTTTCTGATTATAATGTTTTCTGTGTTGTTCATTTTATTTCACTCTTTCCCTTACTGCAAAGCTTTTTATCACATCTTGTTTTAGGTATTCTGTTTTGCACTTCTGATATTTACCCTAAAATTACCTCATTATCCTTGGCTACTCACTCAACTTCAAAATACTCTGTGCTCTTTTCCTAAATACCTCATTTTCCGCTTCTGCGGCTATACCCGCAATACGCCTGATTTCATCCTTATACGGCATACAGAATTTGACCGCATCTGTCAAAAGTCGGTCAGACTCTAACGTACTGTCCAGTGCATGATCGAAATCATACAGTGGAGCCATGTCCACATACTCTCCGGTATCCGCATTTCTAAGCCAGCCAAAATTACCTGCATGCCGGTCTCCGTTTCCAATTATCGCATCTATGATAAGCATCTGTGCACCTGCTTTTCCAAATAGATCAATGATCGTCTGCTCGTCAAAATCATCTGGATCAAGTCTTCCCGACTGATCCGCCTGTTCAAGCATCCGCTTTGGCGAAGTGATATTATAAATTGCGATTCCACCGGCTGTCTCATCTGCTTTTTCTACGGAAATACCACATTTACTGCAGAGATCGATACATTGCAGTTCCACAGAAATATCACCATATTTGTACAGCTTTCCATCCTGTTTCCACTCCTTTGACAGCGCACCTCCCACATAAAGTGTCGGGGCCGCCTGTCCTGCAAATGCTTCACTTCCATCCCAGAAAGGCTTGTAATACGGACTGATCTCCTCGAAACGTATCGGATCATTCTCGGCTTTTATCCAATAACAGTCGCTGAAACTCAAGGCTCTGGTTTCACGGTTAATTCGCATACGCGCTCCCTGTCCGAATGTGATGCCCTTTAATTTACGTGCCATCGTGTTTGTGCCTGATGAATAGCGGTACTTCATCCATTTTGTAAAAGTGTGATTATTTGCGCCTTTTTGCTGCATAAATCCCGGCAACAGGCTTGTATTTAAAATTTTTTCATTATCTATATCGTAAACAGGTACGTTTTTACACATTAATAACATAAAATCGCCTCGCATTATATAAACTCGATTGGTAATGCTACAAGATTTTCTCTTAAATATGTCTTTTTATCGATCAGGCATAAAATAACTCCAAGCCCTCTTTTCTTGTCGCTTACCTTATCCAGAACTTGATTGGTTGTACCCATACTTGCTTTCGGATTGCCAGACATTTTAATCTCAACCGGGTATAATACTCCATCCTCTTCTATTACAAGATCAATTTCGTTTTCCCCGGAGGCATTTCTGTCCTTACCTCTGTAATAAAAAATATTAAATTTGTAATCTTTGCCTTCGTTCGTATATGATTTCAGGATTTCAGACACTACAAATGTCTCAAACATATTTCCTGCAACTGCTGAAAATTTCAGTGTATCAGCAGTAAGCCATCTGGTAAGATAACATGCCAGTCCGGTATCCCGGAAATAAAGTTTTGGTGTCTTTATTGCCCTTTTAAGTGCACTCGCACTGTACGGTTGGAGCAGGTATACAATTCCGGTTCTTTCCAAAATAGATATCCAGTTCTTGATAGTAGGCTCACTTACCCCGACTTCTCCTGCTATATTGGAATAATTGAGAAGTTCTCCTGTCCTTGCAGCAACTGCTGTCAAAAACTTGGTAAATGTAATACCATCGGTCGCCACCAGTTCATTGATATCCCTCTCCAGATAAGTTGCAACATAAGAAGAATAATATTCCTGCCAGTCCCTGTCTATAGCATAAAGCTCAGGATAAGATCCTTTGTGAATGATTTCCCATAAATTTTCATATTTTACAATCTCTTTTTCACGTTCTTTGATATATGCATCGGTAGGGATAAAATGCCTGTTAAATTTTACCCCATAAATTTCACGCATGGATAATCCGGTAAGCTCTGAGATCGACACTCTTCCTGCCAACGATTCACTCATGCCTTTCATAAGTTCAAGTTTCTGAAAACCGGAAAGAATAAACATTCCTCGCTCATCCGATTCATCAACGATCTGCTTGATATCTTCCAGAATACTGCTTTCTTTTTGAACCTCGTCTATAAAAAGCGGCTTGGGATTGTTTAAGAAAAACAATTTAGGCTCTTCCTTCGCCTGCATTCTTGTCAGCCTGTCATCAAAATTTGCCCGGTTAAAATCCTCGAATTCATGCTTTATAAGCGTTGATTTTCCGACCTGTCTGGCTCCTACCAGTAACATGCACTTGCTGGTAGACACTCTTTGTTTCAATATTGGTGTTATCGCTCTTTGTATATATGACATAATAAGCCTCCGGCTAATCTAAAATCTGATTTTATTATAGTCGTTAATATATGCAAAATCAATAAAAATATACCGACTAATCTAAAGTCGCATTTTAGATTAGTCGGTATATTTCAAAACACACAAACTGTATATCCAGAATTCCATTATTTTTTCTTTTTATCTTCGTAAATTCCATATACTAAGAACAGAATCCCCACAACCAATGCCACGGCTGCTAATACTGCCAAAAAAGGCCCTACATATTCCAACCCTGCGGCAAACAAGCTTGCATCCCAGGATGTAGTTCCACTCAAAAATATTGCAGTTGTCATATATCTTGCCGAAATTAAAATTGCAGCGATCAGACAAAAAACAGCACCTACACCTTTGTTATTCATTTTCAAATCCTCCTCTCCCTTGAACATAGTATCATATTTATCATAACATTCTTCCTTCATATTACAAGTTTTTTATAACATCAAACAAGTGATTCAACATCATTTCGTTCTCCCCCACTTTAATAAGAATGCTGAATTTATAATTACAAATACCGATCCCGCATTATGTACCAATGCACCTATAACCGGATTTAATATTCCTATATCTGTCTTGAAGCAGTTTACGGTGGCTTTTCCAAGTGGATGCTCTGAGTTTTTCTCCACCCCAGCTACCATAGTATAAATATCTTCATCCATGTAGGTGTCCACAACCGATTCTGCTGCAACAATCTTGTGCTTCTGTATCAATTTGTATTACCTTAATAACTTTACTGCATATTTAACTTATGTATCCAATGCTGATTACCTGCGGATCATCGTTGAATATGGAAAGCAGAACCTTACCTGATAAAAGCACCAGAATAATTGTTGCCGCAGTCGCGATAAAATCCTCGACAATACACAAAAGCAGCACTCTGTACGCCTGCCGGCAGTCCGATTCTTATAATGCGTCCAAAGACATTTCCATCAAACCGCAGTTCCTCTTTTCGTATCCGAATCGCCTGATCCGTTTTGACAAGTTTTATAAAAAGGAATACCGAACTTACTGCATTGGCAATCACCGTCGCAATTGCTACTCCGTTTACCGTCATCTTCAGCACAATTACAAAAAACAGGTTCAGGGCAACATTCAACACACCGGATACCGCCAACGCTTCGAGTGGCATCTTCGTCTCTCCAATGCTTCGGAAAATTGCCGCCTCAAAGTTGTAAAGTAAAATTACCCACAATTGCGAGATCTGATGCATTAAACAATTGCTCCAGAATTCCTGTCGCTGCGACCGGAAGTGCATATTGTATGATTTTGTTCCAGATGGAACCGTTTAACATATCCATTTTCGGTTTCATCCGCTTCATTTCCTTTTCCAAAATATATCACCTTTTCTAAATGGATTGCGTTTTTCTTTTCTTTTAACCCTCGCAAATCATATACGTTTTGCCGTTGGAAATATTGCATTATTTTGCTATAAATAAAACGCCAAGTGTTCCCGGACCACAATGTGAAGAAACCACGCCTCCCGCTCTTGTTTCTATAATCTCCTTGAAAATGCCTAGCGAAGCGATATAATCTCTGACCTCATCAACAATGTTTTCATCGCATTCAGAATGTGTGATAAATACCCGGTCCGGCATTGCATTTTTCATATCATTCTCTAAATCGCGGGCATAATTCTTTATAACCTTGCCGATTTTACCGCGATATTTTTTGCTTGCATCCATTTTTCCATCTTTGACAACAATCATAGGATGAAGCGCCAATGCTCCGCCGATTAACGCGGAAACAGCACTACATCTGCCACCTCTGTAAAGATATACAAGTGTATCGACCACAAAACTTGCCCGGACCTTTGGAATTAATTCAGAAATTCTATTTCTGATTTCCTCACACGATTTACCGTCTGCCGCCATAATTGCAGCCTCCACAACAAGCAGACCGATTCCCGTTGACAAATTTCTTGAATCAATTACCGTAACCGCATCTTCTGCTTCTAGTTCTTCCGCCGCCATCCGAATTACATTCCCGGATGTTGACATCTCGCCGGATATCGAGAAGCAGATAATTTCCCGTCCTGCCTCGATATAGGGACGCATAATGTTCATAGCCGTCTCTATGGATGGTGCCGAAGTCTTCGGTGTCGTCTTATTTTCATCCGCCCATTTATATAAGGCAGATATATCAATTGCCGGGCCATCTTCTAATTCTTCGTTTCCTTTTACAATATGTAAAGGAATAATATCGATATCGTATTTCTCTAAAACTTCCTGTGACAGATCGCATGTGCTGTCAGATATAATTTTTACCATTTTAATACCTCCCGCTATCTTTCTTCCAATTCCATATTACAGGTTATCAACCGACTTAATTTTTTTAGTTCTTCATAATCATACCCAATATTTTTTAATTGTGCATGTACTTCCCTTTGTGACAGAATCTTTCTCGGTTTATATATATATTTAGCACCTTTTTTTATCCAGACTAAGCGCAAAATTCTCCATGCAATTTCTGTGTCAACGTATTCCTTCATATCCACACCATCTAACTCTGGCGCAATTGTATGTAATATGTCTAAATTTCCATCACAATATGACATCAGTATTTCATATTTTGTGAGTTCATCATCACACCGATATTCATTAAAGCAACATGGACAAATCGTTCCCACATCTATTTTTTCATTCATCGCAAAACCGCATATTTTACAAATATATTTCTTCATACTATATTCCTCCTTATTTTCTTGAAATAGTTGTATTTTTTCGCGCTAACCGGCGTCATCTTAGTCACCCTTTTTGTCCCTCTTACATCAGAATTGTTGAGCCGTCAAAATTGTTTAAGTATAATATACTCGGAGGTGACAAAATGGATATTCAAATTGTTGAACACAATGAAACGAGCTTGCAAATTATTATTAAATGCAAACAAATTGATCATCAAATACTTCAATTGAAATCTCATATTGAATTATTTGACAACAAATTATCAGCGAAAAAAGATCATGAATTATTTCTCATCAATTCTTCCGATGTACTATATTTTGAATCCGTTGATAATCGTACTTTCTTATATACTATAAATGATGTATTGGAAATAAATCAACGTTTATATGAATTGGAAAACATTCTTTCGCCAAAAGATTTCGCAAGAATATCGAAATCACAAATCGTTAATATGAATAAAATTATATCATTAAAGCCAGAATTGAATCGGACAATTTTGGCAACCATGTGCAATAATGAAAAGCTCAGCATATCAAGAAAATATGTAAAAACTGTTCGCAGTATATTATCACTCTAGGAGGTTATTCTATTATGAAAAGAAAAAACGAATTCTTAAAATTTTTAACATGGTTGAGAAATGGAACCACATTTTGTATTACATGGTTTCTTATCCTTATATTAATTTTTAATACCATCCATGATATACCCTCTATTTCAACGAATAAATTAATTGAACTGATATTTTTATGCATGGGAGCTGTGTTTCTATTTAATACTTTTTTCACATGCTTATTTATCCCCAAATGGAGTTTTACAAAAAGACTTTCCGGTTTTATGATTGGAATAAGTATATATGAATGCCTTATTTTCTATTCTCTTGGGATTTTCAAAAATGAAAGTATTCCTGTTTGGATTATTTTTATTGGAATTGTTTTAGTATTATATTTTTGTTGCATTTTAATATATCAGCAATATAGCAAAAAAAAGGGAGAACTTTATACAAAATCATTACAGGCATATCAAGAAAAAAGAAAAAAGGAAAATCTTCATCATCAGGCATAAGTTGATTCCTATACCCCCCAAAAACAGTTATCCCTATTAGAGAACAGCAATGCATGTGAAATATTGTTCCATAAAATATTTCACATGCTTTTCACTGCTCCGATAATAAAATCCATACTCAATGTTTTTTGTATCAGCTACCGGAACACAGACAACTTCCTTATCATCCGGAATGACAAATCCCGGTAAAAGTGCTATTCCATATCCACATTTTGCAAGCAGAACACTCTCCGCTTCATCCTCGCTCACAATATGGATATGATCCTGTGCATGAAGCGCCAGATACTCCTGAAATTTGTTTCCTTTTTCGAATGGAACGCACCGTGGTGGCAATGTAATCAGTTTTTCTTCTGTCAACTGTTCCTGTGAAATTTCATGTTCCTTTGCAAGCGGATGATCGGATGGCATGACCACATAGCTTTGATAAGTTGTGACTTTCTTATAATAGCCCTGTGTGGACAAACCACGCGTTGCAATTACGAGTTCCAGCTGTTGATTTTCATACAGATTTTTAAGATCAAAAAAATCCCGCACGATTACTTTCGGACGGATATACGGATACTGGTCTCTGATCTGTTTTAAAACATGCTCCAATATTTTTAAATTCTTTTTCCGTCATACATCCAATTCGAAACATCACGGTTTCCTGTTCCGAATGATCCTGAAAACGTTCCTTCGATTCCTGCATCCGGATAAAAATATCTTTTGCGTCAAAATAAAATTTTTCGCCGTTTTCTGTCAGCTTAACAACACGGGAACTTCTGTAAAAAAGTGTCTTCGACACGCTCAACTCCCCTGCCCCCTCATTCATGAGGGGAAGGGGTTTTCTTATCTCTTTCTTTATTGTAAAATCCTATTATGAATATATTACAATCCATCTTTACTGATTTTTATGAACACATCATTTACGAACTCCATCCTCGTCCTGCTGTCATTGAAAATGTCAACAAGATGATTCATTGTGGTGACTCTTCCCACGGTGGTGCCATGTATGGCTGTCCTCATTGTGGGAATCTTAAATTTGTTCCTTTTCGTTGTAAAAGCCGTTTTTGCCCTTCTTGTGGAAACAAATACAACCAGCTTCGTTCTTTCCATATGCCCTGCAAGCTTGTTTCCTGTGCTCACCGCCATTGTGTTTTTACCATCCCAAAGGAACTCCGCATTTATTTTCTTAAAGACAGAACTCTCTTAAATTGTTTATTTCATTCTGTCCGCGATGTTGTCCTCCGTATGTTTTCCAAAATGAATAAAACGGAAAACTTTACTCCTGGACTGATCTGTGTTCTTCACACCTTTGGACGTGACTTAAAGTGGAATCCACATATCCATGCCCTCATCTCCGAAGGTGGCGCTGGCAATATCACTCCCTGGCATCCTGTTAAACACTTTGATTATACCTTTCTCTGGAATGCCTTCCGTAAAGTGCTGCTTGATCAGCTTACTTCCCGTATTGGTCCCGCTTTTCGTTAGGTCAGAAATGAAATGTACTCAAAACATTCCAATGGTTTTTATGTCCGTGCAAAGCCTAATCTCTGTACCCCTGATATCACCATTAAATACATCAGCCGGTATATCGGCAGGCCTGTTATCGCCACATCACGTATTGATAATTATGACGGCGAAAATGTAACTTTTCATTACACCAGACACGAAGACAACAAAACGGTTACCGAAACCATTCCTGCTTTAGACTTCATCCAAAAACTGATTGTCCACATCCCAGAAAAACATTTTAAAATGCTTCACTACTATGGAATCTATGCAAAACATCATAAACAGGAAAAGCATCTTCGTAAGTGTATTTCTGCCGGAAAACAACGTTTTCTGCGTTCTGTTCAGGACTGGTGCACTCCATTCTGCTTTCTTTCGGATACGATCCTCTCTGTTGTTCCGAATGTGGTACTTCTATGTTGGTTTTAGAAGTTTACCACAAAAAAACTGCACTATTTGAACAATATCGAAAGGTTATGGGATACGGATAAATCCATGCTCATAATTATTCCTTCTCTATAGTCAGATAGTGCAGTCACCTCTAAACCAAAACAAAAAACTTCATAACAACGTCATGGCGAAGCCCCCTTCGCTCTTTTGTCATGTCATTTTTTATTTCCAGTTCATTATACACTATTTCTGACGATTTGAGAAATTTCCTATAAAGTAAAAATAGGGTGTCCACCATAGGAATATTGATCTATGAGATTGCAGATAGCCTGAAATTCATTTTTTCGACGTCCGGGTTGAACTTCCAAATCAAGATAACGTTTAGAGCATACCTCATATAGAGAGATGGTATGAACCATGTTAAAACCAGACGCAGATTTACCATTTGGTTCATGGAAAGTATCTGCATCTTTAGGATTCCTGGCAATATTAAACTCAGAGCCATCACAAGCGATGAGATAGTATTTATTGCGAAATTTTTCTAATGGGAATTTAATGTTAAACTCTCTTAAAAGATGGCGGAAAGCAGAAACTGACAGTTTAGAACGTTGCTGATAAAACGCAGAGCTTGTAGGAACAGAAGAATCATAGTTAAAAAATTTGAGGAGTTCATGATTCATACTACTGCTTTCCATTGAAATGATCAGGTGCATCATTTTTTTGAAATCAGGCTTGCGTCTGCGTAAAAAATCCTTATCAGGATTATTTACAAAAGAAGAAATTGAGAGAGACATCTCATCAATAATGTCCCAAAGTGTTGTTTTGACAGTTTCAGGAAATGTCATAGTGAAACCTCCTTGAATTAGAATGAAATATAGTTCTAATTCAAGGGCCGCTCTCGTTACCTCATGAATTTATCAGCAACGAGAGCGGCCGCACATTTTAGCTGCATTGTCAACTACATTTTAAAATATTTTTGTTAGAGGTTCAAATTGACTTGAACTGATAAGCTTAATTAAGTGACATTGGTTCTACACCGTTGCAGCACTGTTAATTTCATGTATTGTCTACCATATTGGACTGCTAATATTTTAATTACCATACTTTGCATAAAAATCAATCAAATTACTTTATTGCTACAAGATGCATACGGAATTCTTTCTGCATTTCAAGCTTTTCTACTTTTAGTCCAGCCTCTTCACACATTTTCCGTACTTCCTCACAGCTATAGATTCTTACATCTCCATGTCCTCCTAAATGTGCAAGTGGCATCTCGATATGATTCATCAGCCATATCATAAATCTATTGCTTGTATAATCACGCAACACCAATCTTCCACCATCTTTTAACACTCTCGCCACCCCATCTAAAAATGCCTGTGGATTCGGATAATGATGAAAACTGTTTGTGCAAATAACTACATCAAATGTGTTTTCCTTAAATGGAAGGTTCTCACTGTCACCAACCAGAAACTTAGTATGAGGCAGCTTCTTTGCCTGTGCCACTTCGATCATACGAGGTGTCAGATCAATTCCTGTATAGTTTCCGTCAGGAAATTCTTTCACCAACAGTTCGATCATCGGTCCGGTTCCACATCCCACATCCAAAAGATCCTGAAACGGATATTTCTTTAATTCATCAAGAACCGGCGGATAATCATCCTTGCACATTTCATACACCCCTGCATGCCCGGAATCATACACTTCCGCTGCCCTTGTAAATTCTTTTATGGACAAATCTTTATACTTTTGTTCTGTCATCATCTTATTTTTCTCCCCTCTTTTTTATCTCAATACCTCTATTGTGCCAATGAAATTTTTCCTTTGGATAATTTTTCAGCAATAATAACACCACAAAGACCAGCAACGAAAGTCACTGCAATAAACGAAAAGAATCCTACCGGATTATTAAAAGTCATCAGCTTATCCGCATATGCAGTATTCAATTCTTCAACCGCACCCGCATAGTATGTCATTGGATCAATCCACAACGTTATAATAGATGCCGTTGGAAAAATACCGAATATTGCATAACTGATTAACACACCTTTTTTCGAATTATATCCAATCATATAACGTACCAGCTCTGCTGTAAGGGTAACAAATATCATAAACAGAATTACTGCTGTTCCTGAAACTTCTCCCATGGCAGCCATTGCAATAATGAATATCGCTGTATTTGCTGCATACACTCCAAACTTTTTCCATTTTTTTGCCATAGCCATAATTGGAGCAGCACCAAGCAAAGCACCAAACGCTCCTGCATATACCCATAAATATGGTGAAAGAAAGCCTAAAAATTCACAAGCAAATACAATAAGTATAAACAATAATGCCATACCTATGTAAAATAAAATTTGTTTCATAACGTGTCCTCCTAAAATATATTCCACAAGTTAGTCGTGACTAACCTGTGAAAAGTATACCAATTACATGCTTTTTTGTCAAATACACACCCAAAATCGAAGCGTTGTTTTTTATTGCTTTTATGCCTTCATGCAGATGATTTTCTACAAATTCCACTCTGTTGCAAGCATCTGTGTATCAACCATTCCTTTATATATTCCGTTTTGTGCTGCAAGTTCCTTAGGGCTGCCGCTTTCTGCAACAACGCCATCCTTTAACACTACGATTTTATCAGCATTCGCAACTGTTCTCATGCGGTGTGCAATAATCATAACCGTCTTGTCTTTTATCAGACGTGACAGAGATTCCTGAATCTGCGTCTCATTGTCTACGTCAAGGGAGGCCGTTGCCTCGTCAAGCAGTATGATAGGTGCATCTTTAAGGAACGCTCTGGCGATAGATATTCTCTGGCGCTCTCCTCCGGAAAGCTCTGAGCCGTTCTCACCAATCATTGTATTGTAACCGTTTGACAGCTTTTCTATAAAACTATCGCAATGTGCAAGCTTAGCAGCTTCCATGACTTCCGCATCCGTTGCGTCTTTTTTACCGATTCGGATATTTTCCATAACGGTATTGTTAAATAAAGTGACGTCCTGAAATACGATGGAATACAGTGACATAAGTGTTTCCGGATCAATTCCAGCTATATCCATGCCACCGACTGTAATCTTTCCGGAATTTGCATCCCAGAATCGTGATGCAAGTCGCGAAACTGTTGTCTTGCCTCCACCGGATGGTCCGATAAGCGCTGTGACCTCGCCTTGTTTTGCCACAAATGATACATCTTTTAAGACAGTTTCTTTTGTATCGTAGGAAAAACCGACATTTTTAAATTCAATGTCATATCCCTTATTCGTAAGTGTTGTATCCCCCTCCTGCACGTCGTGTGAAAGTATCTCGTCCAGTCGGTCGCTCTGTACATTAGCCGCATTAACAGCAGCTACATTCTGGAGCGATACCTGCATAGGATCATAGATTCGTGACACTACCATGAGGAACATGAAAAATGTTATTACATCCAGCTCACCTTTTACAAGCAGATATCCGCCAGTAAGTGCAACAGTAGCAATTCCAAGCTTTAGAATCATCTGTGCAGTTCCTACAAAAATCGCCATTCCAAGCTCTGTGACAATTGCATGCTTTTCAACTGCGTGGATTTTGACGTCAAGTCCTGCCATGTAATCACTCTGATAATTATATGCCTGCAAATCCCGGACACTCTCAAGTCCCTCCTGAATTCCATCGGCACACGCCATCTTGTAATCCATCTGCTTTTTGTTGAGTCTGTCCTGAATCTTTTTGGATCCTATTACAATTGCAAACGATACCGGAAGCACCCAGAGTGCTGCGATTGCCATTCGCCAGTCAAAGAAAAACAGGCTTAAAGCTACAAGAACTGTCGAAATACATGCCCCGACCAGTTCCGGAATAAAATGAGACGAAGCAGTTTCCATCATAGCACAGTCTGCCATGATAGTACTTGTAAGGTCTGAAAGGTCTTTTTTACCAAAGAATGAAAGCGGTATCTTTCTGAGTTTTTCAGCGAGTGTGATACGTCTTACACCACTCTCCACATATGTAGCCAGAAAAGTTGCATTGTACTGTATATATGTCGTAGCTGCTATCAATACCAGCGATACAATACAGCCTACCAGATAAAATGCTCCTCTGCCGACAAGAGTTCCCTGCATATAGTCTTTTACCAGATAATACAGCATACCTACCGGTACCATCAGCACGAGATCCGATATAGTAACTGATATAAATGCCTTTATCATATCAGCCGCGCCCTTGTCCGAGAGGGCATATTTATGCATTAATTTTTCTTTTATCTTCATACTATGCACCTACCTTCCAGCTTACTGATTTGTTGAATTCGTTCCACATATGGGCATACATGCCATCCTGCGCGATCAGCGACTCGTGCTTTCCTCTCTGGCATATCTTGCCATTCTTAAGCACATATATCTGATCAACACCTGTAACTGACGAAAGTCTGTGGGCAATCATGATTACCGTTTTGCCTTCCGACAATTTACTGAATGCTGACTGTACCTTTGCCTCGTTGTCAGGATCTGCGAAAGCCGTAGCTTCATCTAATATAAGAATAGGCGCATTTTTGAGCATCGCCCTTGCAATTGCAATACGCTGTGTCTCTCCTCCGGACAGATAGGTTCCCTTGGAACCGATGACTGTATCAATTCCGTCCGGAAGCTTTTCTATGATATCATCACACTGGGCATTGTGCAGAGCACTTATAACCTGCTCACGGGTGGCGGTTTTATCTCCCATCCGCACATTGTCAAGTATCGACATCTTAAGCAATTTACTGTCCTGAAATACAAAGGATACCGTATTCATAAGGTCAGAAGTCTTGATATTCTTCACATTCACTCCGCCTATTTCTATGGAACCGCTGTTTACATCTGCAAATCTGGCAATAAGCTTTACCAGTGTACTCTTTCCACCGCCTGAAGGGCCTACAAACGCAACATGCTCTCCCGATTTTATATCCAGATCAATGTTATGAATCGCCTCCTCATTTGCACCGTCATATCTGAAAGATACATTTTTAAATGATATTGACGCATCCTTCGGCTTTTTGGGATTTGCTGCCTGTGGAAGAGGTTTTTTTGCCAGCAGACCATCGATTCTTTTTAATGCATCCTCAACAATCATGACATTCTCACCTGCATACATCATCTTTGACATTGTAACTGTGATGATCGGAGTAATGATAATGTAAAACATCAGATTCAGTAAAAATGTACCGTCAACACTTCCGCTGTGCACTTTGCCCAGCCAGAACGTAGCCGCGATAAGTATTGCAAATATGCCGTTTATCGCCGTTGTAAGTCCGGTCATTGGAATTCTTAAGTCCTTGGTATAGGAAATCGTCCATTTTTCATATTTCTTAATGGAATCCCTGAATCTCTTGAATGAAAATACCGACTGTCCAAAGGTCTTTACAACCGGAATTCCCCTTACGTACTCAACTGCCTCACTTGACATCTCCTCAAGTGCATTCTGGTACTCTTCCATTTTCTTTTTCATGTTGGCACCCATCATGGTGCTCATTATCGCAAAACCGAGCACAACCGGTATAAGGCTTAAAAGTCCAAGTCTCCAGTCAAATACCAGAAGCAGTACGACAAGACCTATAGGTGTAGCCGTTGCAACGCATTTGTCCGGCAGCTGGTGTGCCAGATAAGTCTCAGTCGCAGCACTTGATTCATTTACGATTTTTCGCACTTTTCCACTTCCGTCTTCATCCATAAAACCAAGCGGAAGTGTCATAATATGTCGCATGAGCCTTGAGCGCATGGTTGCCTGCACGTGAAAGGCTGCCAGATGCGAACACACAAGCCCACCCATATAAATCAACATTGCAAGCACCGCAAATCCTACCGCATACCAGCCATATGCAGATAAATGCTGTGCCTTATCAAAATCCGGTGCAACACGGATAACCTCTTTCATTAATCTCCAGATAAAATAAAACGGCACAAGTGCTATAAAAGCACTTATTGTCGCCAGCACCCACGAAGCGATTGAAAGATATTTGTAGTTTCCGGCATACTCAAACAATCGTTTTGTTGGCTTAGTTGCTTTTTGTTCAGCCATTGCTAATTCCTCCCTTTAATTTAATTGATTTACTTTAGCTTTTCCACTTTCAATGTGGATTTCATAATTGCAGCATTTCTCAATAAGTTCCATGTCATGTGTTATGATAAATATACTTTTACCCATTTCCTTTAATCTGACGAATAATTCCGCGGTCTGAACCATATGCCTGTAATCAAGACCGCTTGTCGGTTCATCGAATATAAGTATTTCTTTGCCGGCAAGTACTGCCGATGCGATTGCAACCCTCTGTTTCTGACCGCCCGACAATGACATGGGATGTCTGTCTTTGTATTCCCAAAGTCCGAGTTTTTCCATTAATTCTCTTGCTTCTGCCTCATCTTCATTATCTGCCCCCAAAACAATTTCATCCTCTATCGTTTCACAAAATAGCTGATGATTTACGTCCTGCATGACCAGATAACAATGCTTCAGCATCTCTTTAGGCTTGTATTCCCTGCCATTAAATATGGTTCTTCCCTTGAACTTCTTCTGTAATCCACATAAGCATCTGACAAAAGTTGATTTTCCGGCACCGTTTTTGCCGGTTATTGCAACAATTTCATTTTGTGGGATAAGAAGCTCCTCAATATCCAAAACAGCCGCCGTGTCATATGAAAACACATAATTTACAAGTTTTATCACTTCTGATACTCCATTTGCATTAAAAAGCTTTTGCGTCATATGCAAATGATTTTTTATTTCATCCTTTACTGTGCGCAGGCCTAACTGCTTTAGCTTTTGCTCAGGATAATCCTCCAGCTCCTGCATAGGAATATTCATCTGTATTTTGCCATCCGACAAATAGACTGCCCTGTCACACACATCCTTTAGCCAATACAGCCTGTGCTCCGCAATGATAATTGTCTTGTTATGCTTTTTCCACAGCATAAGAATATGTTTCAGGATTTCAATCGACTCTATGTCGAGATTTGATGTCGGCTCATCAAGCACGATGATATCAGGCAGCATAGCCGCTACCGAGCCGCAGGCAATCCTCTGTTTTTCACCACCGGAAAGCTTGAAAATATCTCTATCTACCAGATTTTCCAGCTCCACTTCCCTGACAACATGCTCTATACGCTCGTTAATCTGCTCTGCAGGCATTCCAAGGTTTTCACAGCCGAATGCAAGCTCGCTTGATGTGTCCAGGCAGAAAAACTGACTTCGCGGATTTTGAAATACACTTCCTACTCTTTTCGATATTGTATATATCTCTTCTTTCGAAACATCCATGTCAGCGACCTTTACGCTGCCGGTAAGCTCTCCATCATAAAAATGAGGGATCAGACCATTTATAAGCCGGGTTATTGTGGTTTTTCCACAGCCCGAGTCTCCACATAACAATATGCATTCGCCCTCATGAATCGTAATGGAAATATCCTTCAATGCTCCACTTTGCGAATTGCTGTACTTAAAATTAACATTTGATAATTGTATCATCATTTACTCCATTACATTATGATAGAAACAAGCCATACAATATACGGAATCAGACACAACAGGATAAGCAGATAATCCTGTATATGAAACCCAATCTGACACACATTTGTACGTCTTACATCTCCGCCCAGACCTCTGGTTATAGCTGCCGCATTTAACTCTTCTCCGATTCTGGCAGAACATACCATCAACGGAATCAGCCGGTATTCGACCATTTTGGCGACATTTTTTCCACCAAACTGTATATCCCTCATCCTCATAGCATCGTTAATTGATGAAAATTCATCTGCTATAGTCGGGAAAAACCGAAACATAACAGACATCGGAATGGTTATCTTGTCTGTGACATGCATCTTATGCATCGCCGCATTGAACTCACTTACCGTAGTTGTCTCTATCAAATATTCTCCTGTTATAATCCCCGGTAAAAAGCGGTTCAATATACCGCACATTGCAAGTACTATATACCCCGGCACCCCGGAGAGCTTCGGCAGACAGAATACATAAACTCCATACGACATCATATAAAGAGTGAAATAAACAAGCGCCTTTTTCCATTTACCACAGCAAACAAGAAGAACTATCGGAATCATACAAAATATCGGAAGATATTTATCAAACAGATCACTGGCCGCTCCACCAAGGACAAATATTGCCATTGTAAATAGCAAAAGCAGCTTTGTTCTCGGATCGAACTTCATCCTTTGCGCTATCATTAAGCAATTCCTGCCTTAACAAAATGCTTCTTTAATACTGCCTTGCCAATAAATCCTCCGACGATTCCACATATAAAGCATGCCGCAAGAAGTCCCGGAATAAGCCATGAATGATTCATTATGTTAGTCAGTTTATTGATGTAGTCATCGCCAAAGCTCTGGCGTGTCTTAAAATATTCATTTGCATTGATAAAAAGCGGAACAAAATTTCCGAAAATCACCATGCTGAAAATTCCGGCACTCAGTATTGATTTTGTACTGCTTTTGTACTTCCCGGTTTTTGCAATAAAATCTGCAATTAAGCCTAAAACTATGCCAAAAATAAATGGCCAGTATCCCATTCCCGTAATCCATAAAAACAATCCTACAATCGTTGAATAAATGGTTATCATTCCAAATTTTTGAACTTTTGTAATAAAGAGCATATATGGAATTCCTCCAAGAAGCGGTACAAGCACACAAAGCATAGGCATCATAATCGGGATGAATCCCAGCATTGCAACCGCAGTCATTATCACGCAATAGATTGCAGCGTAAATACCGATATTGATCAGATCTTTTCCTTTAAGTTTTCCATCATTTTTCATATTGGTTCTCCTTTGAAATTGATTTATATGTTACTCAAAAAGATAGTTGTACAGTACTTTAGTAAGATATATCTAACTGTCATCTTAAATTATAGGCTGCCACCAAAATTATTAATGGCAACCCATTGTTATGGCTTTATCCGATATATCAGCAATACTCACGATAAATAGCATTCCAGCCTGCGCCATGATATTTTTCAAGCATGGCAACATATTCCAGTGCATCCTCTTTGGACATTCCATGCCGGATGACCTCAAAAAAGCTTTCAAACAGAGCCTTATTCATGATATGCATGAAATCCTTTGTGATATGCTCCCCATCATTTGGCTTTAACCCGACAGAATCCATATATTTGTATGTATAATCTGTCTCTATTTCTACCAGATGCTCCACAAAATTCTGGAATTTTGTGCCATAGGCAGCATGAACAAGAAGCTGGAATTCCTCTAGATGGTCATACATATATTCCACCATCTGTTGCATTCCATCTGTGGTAAAAGCTTCCAATGATTCTGTTTGCCGGTCTGCCTCCATCGAATGAAATTGTTCCTGTACCTCACAGAATATATGGACAAACTTTTTCGCAGCCAGTTCCACAATCGCAGAAAAAAGTCCTTCTTTGTCACCATATCTGGAATAGATAGAACCTGTAGTGGTTCCGGCTTCCGCTGCAATCGTACGAAGCGATGCATCCGTGTATCCCTTTTTCAAAAATTCTTTTCTGGCACATTCCTCAATTTTCTCTGAAACGCCTTCTACCTGTCTTGCCACTTGTATCTCCTTTTGTAACACTGTTATATAACATCGTTATAAATATATTCTTATCATTCTGATCTGTCAATGCATTTTACAGTCATCTTTAAATATTGAAAAAACTTATCATTTAGCTGCTAAATGATAAGTTCTTTGCATTCTTTATACTTTTTAAAAACCGAAATCGGCATAGTCTTCCGGTAGAAACCGATGATAAATGATATGGCATCCTTCATCCTTAAAGCAATAATAATAAGGGTCTTCTGCATCATCCTCAAAGTAGATCAGTTCATCAAATTCCCCATTGTCAATCGCTTCCCGGTGTATCTTCTTTTCCGTATGCAAAAAAAGTGCCCGGATGTCTTCCATGGTACAGCCATGCTTTCCCACAAGCGCAACAAGTTCTTTAATGAATTCCTTTCCGGGTGTATGAATATGCACATATTCACTTCCCTCGGGAGGAATAAAAAAGCAAAATCGCTCCCCTCGATTACTGTAACGCACTTCACCAAGACGTTCTTTGGTATATGCAGCGAATCCCTTTAACAACTCTGTCATCTCTTCTTCATTTCCATTCGTATCAAAGAAATGATTCAACGAACCAAGCGGGTAATACAAGCGAATTTCTTCCTTACGATACCCAAGCTTCGCCTGTTCCTCCTTGATGACATCAATCAGACTGTTTTCCAGCTTCTGATAATCCACGCTATGCCTCCTTTTCCTTCTGCAAATGCCAGTACAATACAACAATTCCCACAACAAGCACGAAAACCGAAATCACCCATGCTCCGATGCTTTTGTCCGTCATATTTGGAAAAAGCCCAAGTTCTGTGCGCAATACCGCAAGAAGATTGGCTGCCATATGACCAGCAACCGCAGCATACACATGCCCTGCTTTTTCCATCAAAAGCGCAAGAACGATTCCCAAAAGAAATGCATAAATAAACTGCACAATATTAAAATGCAGTGCTGCAAAAATAAGCGCTGACACCAATACAGCAGGAATCTTTGCCATCATGCCACGAATTCTTCCAAACAAAATGCCACGGAAAACCATTTCCTCCAAAATCGGTGTACAGATTGCCGAACTGAGAATTTCCAGTCCCAACGTACTTCCATAAAATCCTGCATTCGCCTGCTGATATCCTTTTGACCACTCAACGAGCGGTGTCATGGAAATCAGATTATTCAATGCAAAACTGATACACAAAACAATGATCACCGAAAAGATAATATTTTTTATACATCCCTCCAGCAACCTGCTTTTCTTTTTCGCCTGGTCATCGGATGATTTCACAACAGAAAAATCAAAATAATTTGCCGACCGGTAAAACGGCATCATAAATGGAATGGTAATCACAGTCGATACCAGCTGGCACATTACAAAATGTTCATCATCACTGCCCAGCAGCCACTGACATAACGACATCACGATCAGCGCCACTGCATAATAGAAAAGAAGCGGATACGCCACATACCAGATCTGCACGAATATGTTCTTTTTCTGTTTCATCAATACACATCCTCCCCTTTATGAACAATGTTTTTCAATGATACGCTGCAAATCCTTCATGTCATCACAGACATCCACTGCCCCGGCCGCCAGCATCTCGCTGACATCTCCAAAACCGAAACTTACCGCATAACATGGGATTCCTACCTGATTTGCGCCTTCCACATCAAACATCGTATCCCCGATCAGACACATCTCATCCTTTGGGATGTCGCTCCAGCGACGCATCACTTCGTTTAATACTTCCTCTTTTTTATCAATTCTTCCATCAAAGGTGGCTCCTACCACATCGTCGAACAATTCCAGAATTCCAAAATGATCTAAGATTCGTTTGCAGGATTCTTCCGGCTTGGAAGATGCCATACCGATCATATATCCGCTTTCTTTCAGCTTACGAATGCAGGTCTCCACGCCCGGGAAAAGGTTGCATTCAAAAATGCCGGTTTTGTTATAACGTTCTCTGTATACCTGCACTGCTTCATACGACTGTTCCTCCGAGAAACCGTAGTGCGTCTGAAATGTAACGGACAAAGGTGGTCCGATAAAGAAATACAGCTTTTTTAAATCGTTTTCTTCGATGCCGTAATGCGCCAGCGCATACTGTGCAGATTTTGTAATGCCTTCTGAGGAATCGATAAGTGTTCCATCAAGATCAAATAATATTGCCTTCAAGTCTGTTCTCCTGTTTGTTTTTTCTATCCCGCACAGCATCTACTGTGCGTTTTCTTCCAGTGCCTGCAGCATCTGGCTTACTGTGAGCCCAAGAACCGGATGTCTTTCATTCGGTGCAAGCTCCGCCAACGGCTGCAATACAAATGTACGGTTCTGCATATCAACGTGCGGAATGATCAAATCGTCACTCTCATACACCAGCTTGTCATAGAAAATAATGTCCAGATCAAGCGTGCGTGGCCCCCAGTGTATCTTTCGCTCCCGGTTGGCATGCGCCTCGATCTCGTGTAAAAGCACAAGAAGTTCCTCCGGGTCGAGAAGCGTCTCAAAAGAAACACATCCGTTGAGAAAATCCGGCTGTTCCACCGGACCATATGGTTTTGTCACAATCAGGGATGATTTCTTAAATCCCCGGATATCCGGACAGCTTTCCAGTTCCTTTAATCCATTTGTGATCAGTTCCCCGGAATCTCCCATGTTCGATCCGACTGCGACAAACGCCTTATGCCACTGTCTGGTCATGTTGACCGATACATCCTTAAACGGCAGTCCAATCGGTGCATGTGGTTTGCAAAGTTCAAGCTCTATCTTTTGCAGAACGGAAAATTCCAGTAATACTGCATGGCACAGATGCTCTGCTGCTGCTTCGATCAGATCAAAGCTCTGCGCAGTAAATGTCTCTGTCATGAATGCACACACCTGTGCATAATTGATTGCATCATTCAAATCATCGGTCTTTCCCGGTTGTTTCATAGAATAGAAAAGACGGGCATTGATATAGAAATCCTGCCCATTCTTTTTCTCCTCGGGAAGCACCCCGTGGTGTGCAAATATTTTTAATCCCGTAATTTTAATATAATCCATTCGTGCTCCTCCCGCATTGAACATCAACCTTTTAAAATCGCCTGTGTCATACGGATTGCACGCATGTTTTCTTTTACATCATGTACACGCACAAAAGCGCATCCCTGCTGCACCCCAAACACAGTTGTAACCAGCGTACCTTCCACGCGCTCATCTTTTGTTGTATCAAGTGTCAGACCCACCACTGATTTTCTGGAAGTTCCCAGAAGTACCGGATAGCCAAGTTCATGCAGTCTTCCTACTTTCTGGATTGCTTCGAGATTGTTCTCATAGGACTTTGCAAAACCGACACCCGGATCAAGCATGATCTTATCGTCCGCAATCCCGGCCTCTTTTGCCAACTGTACGGTCTCCTGCAAATCAGTGAGCATATCGTCCATAAAACTGGTGTACTCCATATTGTCACGATTGTGCATCAGACAGCAGGCCACACCCGCATCCGCAATGACTTTCGCCATGTTTTTGTCGTATTTTAATCCCCAGATATCATTTACCAGATCCGCACCTGCTGCGATTGCTGCTTCTGCAACCTTGCTTTTATACGTATCGATGGATACTGGAATGTCAAACTTTTCTTTGATTGCCCGAATGACCGGCACAACGCGTCCGATTTCTTCTTCATCCGAAATCAATGTATAACCCGGACGTGTGGATTCCCCACCCACATCAATAATCGTGGCACCTTCCTTTATCATTTCCTCTGTGTGCGCAAGTGCCGCTTCCAGATTATTGAATTTTCCGCCATCCGAAAAAGAATCCGGGGTCACATTCAATATTCCCATCACATAAGTGTCATTTTTCACGTCAAATTCTCTGTTGCCGATCTTCATTTCTGCAATCCTTTCTGGTGCTGTTTCTAGTTTTTCACAAGGTCAAAAAAGCGGTTGCACAATGCATCCTGTTCTGTAAAAATGCCGCGTGTCGCAAAAGTTACCGTCTTGCTTCCCGGCTTCTTGATTCCACGCATCGTCATGCACATATGCTCTGCTTCGATCATAACGATCGCGCCCTTTGGCTTCAAATGTTCCATCAACGCATCTGCGATCTGTCCCGTCATACGCTCCTGGATCTGTGGACGTCTGGCATATACTTCTACCGTACGTGCAAGCTTGCTGATTCCGACTACCTCTCCGTCCGGAATATAGGCCACATGGGCTTTCCCATAAAAAGGCAGCAGATGATGCTCACACATAGAATAAAATGTGATATCTTTCTCGATCACCATCTCATTGTTGTCTACATGAAATCTTTTTGCAAGATGTTCCCCCGCATCAGCGGTAAGTCCTGCAAATATTTCTTCATACATACGCGCGATACGGTCCGGTGTCTCTAAAAGTCCCTCACGGGATACATCTTCCCCGACACCTTCGAGTATTAATTTCACGCCCTGCTTTATCTTATCTTTATCCATCTTTTTTCCTATTCTGCTTCTTGTATGCGTTGCGCAACTGTCCCAGATAGGACAGCGAACCAAATGCAAGCACCGGTTCTTCGTGTTCCAGCGCAAGACTTAACGCCTGTTCCACGGAAGAAGTCTCAGCTACATGTTCATAATATGTTTCCGCTTCAGCGGCCAGTGCTTTTGCGCTCAATGCCCTTGTATTATCCGGTGTAACCGTATACACGCGGCAGGCATACGGGCTCATAAGCCAGAGCATCTTGTCGTGCTCCTTGTCCGCCAGCACTCCTATTATATAAGTTAATTTTGTATTTGTAAAACAATTTTCTATGGTTGCTGCCAATTCCTTTGCCGCATCCTCGTTATGCGCTCCATCGATAAGAAAAAGCGGTTCTGTTCCAAGGACTTCAAATCTTCCCGGCCAACGGGCATCCGCAATCCCCTTCTGGATCAAAGCCAGAATTTCCTCTCGTTGCGTTTCTGTCGCTGAATCATTTGCTTTCACTTTTGAAAGAAGCTGAAATGCCACATTTGCAGCCAGTGCTGCATTTCGCATCTGATAATGTCCGGACATCGATGTGGTCAGTTCACAAACTGTCTGTTCTTTTGCGTTCCCGTTCTCCAGACAACCGGAAAAGACCAGTTTTCCCGGCTTTTCTTCCCAAATCTGAAGTTTTTCTCCATCCACGAAGGTAATCCCTGCATGCTTCTCTTCTGCTGTTTTCTTCAGTACCTGTACAACCTCCGGCTGTTGCGGTGCGGAAAAGACCGGACAGTTTTCTTTTATAATTCCTGCCTTTACTGCTGCGATTTCTCCTAAAGTGTTTCCGAGGAACTGCATATGGTCCATGCTGATCGTAGTAATTACCGATGCCAGCGGATGTGTAATTAAATTGGTTGCATCTGTAGCACCGCCCATACCGGTCTCAAGCAATACAACGTCCGGCTTTTTCTCATAAAACCAAAGAAAAGCTACTGCTGTCTCAATCTCAAATATGGTCGGACATTCCTTCCCGGCAGATACCATAATGTCACAGGCATCTTTTACCTGTGACATTACCTTTGCATATTCACTTTCTGTTATGTTCTCTCCATTATAAGTAAATACTTCGAGGGGATCAAATACTGCCGGAGATGTATATCTCGCCACAGAAAGTCCCGCTGCACAAAAGATTGAAGCCAAATAAGCACCCACAGAACCTTTTCCATTCGTTCCTGCAAGATGAATGATCGGAAGTGCCTCCTGGACATTGTCCAATTCACTCATCAGTGCACGAATACTTGCAAGTCCCAGAACACTTCCGCTTTTGGAAGCTTCCTGTGCAAACCTGCGTGCCTGTGCATATGTCATCATATTACTTCTTTACCCCTTTCGTATCGCGGTTTCCTACATGAAGACGTTGAAGTGCGATCATTTTGTCTTTTACTTCCACTTCCTTCGTCTCTCCCTCATGAAGAACATAAATATGTTTCAATTCATCGCCTGCACCAAGCTTCATCCCCCGGACTCCCACAGCCATCTTTTTCTTCTGTGGAATCTGTCCGCAGTCAATGCGCAGGAACATGTCCTTTGCAGAGGCCATTACAAGCGTTTCGTCGCCATCTAATACCTGCACGGTAAGGACCTCATCCTCATCCATAAGTTTTGTTGCCGCAGTCGTCTTCTTTGCAACCACAAACTCTGCTCCATCCACCACTTTTAGCATGGACTGTTTCGTTCCAAAAAGCACTTTGCTGCTGCTTACATGTGCAAGGCTTGTAATGTATACAAAATTCTCTTCCTTACTGTCATAGTTGCAGACATTGTCGATCGGTGTACCCTTATCCCGAAACTTGCCATACGGAAGATCTAACACTTTCAGGAGATGCAACTGTCCCTTGTCGGTAAAAATGCATATTTTATCGGTGTTCTTACATTTAAAAATGCACCGGTTCTCTGCATCCGCAGTCTCCTTATTTCTTTCATATACAGAGACATCCACGGTCTTTGCATATCCAAAACGATCCATCAGGAATACAACATCCTGCTCTTTGATCTGTTTTGCCACAACAACGGCTTCCTTGAGGTTATCAATCACCGTTTTTCTTTCCTTGCCGTATGCTTTCTTGAACGCCTGCAGTTCCTTGATAATGACCTTTGCCATAGACGAACGATGTTCGAGAATATCCTGATACTTGTTGATATTGGCTAATGTCTCATCATGCTCTTTCATCAAGGCTTCAATTTCCAGACCTATCAGTTTGTACAAACGCATCTCAAGGATCGCCTGTGCCTGACGCTCTGTAAAATTCAACTGCTGTGCCATAACTTTGGATGCCGGATTCTTAAATGTAATATTGTCAGTGTTTCCTTCTGTCAGACAGGCTTTCGCATCTTTAATGTTACGGCTTCCACGCAGAATCTCAATGATCAGATCGATAACATTACATGCGCGGATCAGACCTTCCTGAATTTCCTTGCGGTCCAACTCCTTTTGTAACAGCGTATTGTATTTTCTTGTTGCAATCTCATACTGGAACTTCACATGATGACGGATAATCGGTACGATTCCCATCGTCTCTGGTCTTCCATCAGCAACAGCAAGCATATTGACACCAAACGTATCTTCCAGCTTTGTCTTTTTATAAAGGAGATTCTCCAAAGCGTCAACATCTGCGCCCTTTTTCAAATCCAGAACGATACGGATGCCTTCTTTGGAAGACTGGTTCGTAATATCCACGATATCACTTGTCGCTTTCGTCTCTACCAGATTGTAGACATCATTTAAAAACTTGCCAATGTTTGCACCAATCATGGTATATGGAATCTCCGTGATGACCAGACGCTCTTTTCCGCCTTTTTGCTTCTCCACTTCGACTTTTCCGCGGATTTTGATTTTGCCCATGCCGGATTCGTAAATTGACGCAAGATCATCTTTATTTGCAACAATTCCTCCGGTCGGAAAATCCGGTCCCAGTATATACTGCATCATTTCTGCGGTCGTGATATCCGGATTCTTCATATAGGCAATCACACCATCTATCACCTCACCAAAATTGTGTGGCGGAATAGAAGTTGCCATACCAACAGCAATACCTTCCGCTCCATTGATCAGAAGATTCGGTACCTTTACCGGAAGCACGACCGGCTCTTTTTCCGTCTCATCGAAGTTTGGCATGAAATCCACAACATCTTTGTCGAGATCCGCCAGATACGCTTCCTGTGTCACACGCTGTAAACGCGCCTCGGTGTATCGCATGGCAGCGGCACCATCGCCCTCGATAGAACCAAAGTTTCCATGTCCATCAATCAAAGGCAGTCCCTTCTTGAAATCCTGTGCCATCACAACCAGCGCATCATAAATGGAAGAATCTCCATGCGGATGATATTTACCCATGGTATCGCCGACAATACGTGCACTCTTTCGATAAGGCTTATCATAACGAATTCCCAATTCATACATATCATAGAGGGTACGTCTCTGTACCGGTTTGAGTCCATCACGCACATCCGGAAGCGCACGGGATATAATAACGCTCATGGCATAATCAATATATGACTTCTGCATCAACTCCGAATATTCGGTCTGTATGATACTCTGTTCCATAATTAGTTCCTCTCTTTGTTTTCGATTTTGCAAATTTTATATGTCGAGCTGTGCATCATTTGCATGCTCATAAATAAATGCCTTACGAGGCGGCACATCCGTTCCCATCAGCATCGCCGTAACATCGGAAGCCATTCTTCCATCTTCGATCTCAATCCGTTTCATCATACGGGTTTCCGGATTTAATGTGGTCTCCCAAAGCTGGTCTGCGTCCATCTCTCCAAGACCTTTATATCTTTGCAATGTAAAACTTCCGGTATGTGTTCTACGGTATTTCTCCAGAGCCGCATCATCATACAGATATTCTTCTTTTCCTTTGGACGGAATCACTTTATACAGAGGCGGCATTGCCACATAGACATGTCCCTCGAAAATGAGTTCCGGCATAAAACGATAAAACAGTGTCAGAAGAAGCGTGGAAATATGGGCACCATCCACGTCGGCATCGGCCATGATAATGATCTTGTCATAACGCAGCTTTGTGATGTCGAAATCATTTCCATATCCTTCCGAAAATCCACAGCCAAAAGCATTGATCATTGTCTTGATTTCCGCATTTGCCAATACTTTGTCAATACTTGCTTTCTCAACATTTAAGATTTTACCACGAATTGGCATGATTGCCTGATACATACGGTTTCTTGCCATCTTTGCCGAACCACCGGCAGAATCTCCCTCGACGATAAAGATCTCACACTTGGAGGCATCTCTGCTCTCACAGTTGGAAAGCTTTCCGTTGGAATCAAAGGAAAATTTCTGCTTGGTCAGCAGATTTGTTCTTGCTTTTTCCTCTGCCTTGCGGATTTTTGCGGCTTTCTCCGCACAGCCGATCACCGTCTTTAATGTTTCTAAATTCTTGTCAAAATACAACGGAACTTCATCACTTGTGACTTTTGCAGTTGCACGGTTCGCATCCTGATTATCAAGCTTTGTCTTTGTCTGTCCCTCAAAGCGCGGGTCCGGATGCTTGATTGAAATGACCGCAGTCATTCCATTACGAACGTCTGCACCGTTAAAGTTTGCGTCTTTATCCTTTAAAATACCAAGTTCTCTGGCGTAGGAATTAATAATCGTTGTGAACGCAGTCTTAAAACCGGTCAGATGTGCTCCACCCTCGGAATTATAAATATTATTACAAAAGCCCAGTATATTCTCATGAAATTCGCTTGTATACTGAAAAGCGACTTCTACAGCAATGCCTTCACTCTCGCCCTTAAAGTAAATGACATCATGAAGTTTCTCAATGTTATTGTTCAGATCCTTCACGAAGCCTACAATTCCATCCGGCTCATGAAATTCCATATGCTCTACTTCCGGTTTCCTCCGGTCTTCATAGATAATGGTAAGTGCTGGATTTAAGTATGCAGTCTCGTGCATACGGCTTTTGACATCTTCTTCCTTAAACCGTGTTTTTTCAAAAATTTCCGGATCCGGAAGAAAATTAATCTTAGTTCCTGTCTTCTTTGTCTTGCCTAATTTTGGAAGGAGTCCGTTTTCCAGTTCGATGACCGGAACGCCCTTCTCATAGCGGTCATGATGAATATATCCCTCACGACTGATCTGCACATCCATATAAGTGGACAATGCATTCACGACCGAAGATCCGACACCATGCAGACCACCACTTGTCTTGTATGCGTTGTTATCAAATTTTCCTCCTGCATGAAGGGTGGAAAATACAACACGGGCTGCCGATACCCCTTTGGCATGCATTCCAACCGGAATTCCTCGTCCGTTATCTTCAACCGTGCAGGAACCATCCGCCTCAAGCGTCACCCAGATTGTATCACACACACCAGCCAGATGCTCGTCCACCGAGTTGTCTACGATCTCATAGATCAAATGATTCAATCCCTTGGTCGTAACACTTCCGATATACATTCCCGGACGCTTACGAACGGCTTCTAATCCTTCCAATACCGCAATACTGCTTGCATCATATCCTGCCATGTTTCCTACTCCTTACTCTGTTCGACTCTGATCTTTCATGTGTGCAATGACCATCACCGCAATCCGGAATGTCATCGCATCATCAAAGGTACGGATATCCAGTCCGATTGCCTTTTCAATTCGCTCCAGACGATACACCAATGTATTTCTATGTACATAAAGCTGTCTGGCTGTCTCCGATATATTCAGATTGTTTTCAAAAAACTTATTGATCGTTGACATTGCTTCTTCATCATCTAAGATATCCGGAATCTTCTCTCCAAATACCTCTTTGATGAACATATTACATAAACTCATCGGAAGCTGATAAATCAATCTTCCAATTCCTAATTTTCCATATGAAATCGTATCGTATTCCGCGTAAAATACACGGCCTACTTCCAATGCCATCTTTGCTTCTTGATATGATTCTGCGATCTCCGGAAGCTGATTTACAACATTTCCATAACCTACACGAACACGGATCATCGCTTCCATATGCAGGTTATCTGTTAATTTACATGCGATCCCATGTAACATTTCTTCCATATCTGCATCGTTGATATGAGATACATCTTTTACGAGAACAACGCTGTGCTGATCCACACTTGTGACAAAATCTCCAGATCTTATATCCGACAGATTTTTTACCAGCTCCATAGCCACATCGTTATTCTTGTTTCCGGTATCAATTACAAATACCACACGCGGACTTTCGGCAATGTGATGCTTTTTTGCCTTGCCATAAATATCCACAATCAGCATATTTCCAAGAAGAATATTCTGAATAAAATTGTTACGGTCAAACTGTTCCGCAAAACTCATGACCAGATTGCGAATCTGACACACTGCCATCTGCGCACATACATTAAAATTCTCTTCTGTCACCAGGCAGACAAGAATGTATTCCATCTCACCTTCCACCATAATCTTGTACAGATGATAATCCTGATAGATCTGACTCTCTGCCATGGAATTTGTAATATCCATAACGACACGTTCCAGGGTATCTGTAATTGGAAATGCCTCTGTATGTGCTACCAATTTGCCCTTTGACGTAAACAAAGCCGATTCCATACGACTGATATCTTTAATTTCATCCAATGAATTCTGCAATTTCTGATTTGAAAGCATACATTCTCCTCCATTTGACGTCAGTTAAAAACCGGGTGTAAATAATCACACCCGGTTTCATAATTTACAACTATATAATTTTAACGAACTAGTTGGTAATTGTCAATTCTGTTTCCTTATCGAATACATGAATCTTATGTGGATCAAAAGCAAGCTTAATGTGATCACCATAACGAGCTGGAGTATCAGAATCTACTCTTGCTGTCATGTTAGCACCAGCTACTGTGTAGTACAGTAATACTTCTGCACCAAGTAACTCGTATCCTGTTACATCAGACTCGATGACACAGTCACCATTCTTCTGGATCATTTCTGGATCATCAGAGATATCTTCTGGTCTGATACCGAATACAACTTTCTTTCCTGCATATCCGCCATCGATAAGCTTCTTTGACTTATCTTCTGGAAGAACTACAGAGTAATCACCGAATTTCAGTAAAACAGAGCTTCCGTTTGCAACAACTTCAGCATCTACGAAGTTCATCTGTGGAGATCCGATGAATCCTGCAACGAATAAGTTGTTAGGCTCATTGTATAATTTCTGTGGGCTATCTACCTGCATGATAACACCATCTTTTAATACTACGATTCTTGTTCCAAGTGTCATAGCCTCTGTCTGATCATGTGTTACGTAGATGATTGTAGCACCTAATCTGTTATGTAAGGAAGCGATCTCAGATCTCATCTGTACACGAAGCTTTGCATCCAAGTTTGATAAAGGCTCATCCATAAGGAATACCTTAGGATTACGAACGATTGCACGACCCATGGCAACACGCTGTCTCTGTCCACCTGATAAAGCCTTTGGCTTACGATCAAGTAATTTCTCAAGGTCAAGGATTCTTGCAGCCTCCTCAACTTTTGCCTTAATCTCATCCTTTGGTACTTTTCTTAACTTAAGACCAAATGCCATGTTATCGAATACTGTCATATGAGGATACAGAGCGTAGTTCTGGAATACCATTGCGATATCTCTGTCCTTAGGCTCAACATCGTTCATAACTTTTCCATCGATGATTAATTCTCCGGAAGAAATCTCCTCAAGACCTGCGATCATACGAAGTGTTGTAGACTTACCACATCCAGATGGTCCTACGAAGATGATGAATTCCTTATCTTCAACATCAAGGTTGAAATCTTTAACTGCTTCAAATCCGTTCGGATATGTTTTGTTAATATGCTTTAATGATAAGCTTGCCATTTATTTTTCCTCCTAAATCTTTGTGCGCTTCTTACACACTGTCGCTGTTCTTGTTTCTGAAATAAAGTATATCTGTTTTTACATCGTCGGTCTATGACCGGGTTGAACAAAGATTTTTTAAGAAGGTGTACAAATTGACGAAAGCCTTACAGCAGTTCTTTATAAATGTCCCTCTTTCCGACTCCGCGGTCTTTTGCCACCTTTTTCATGGCTTCTTTCTTATCGATTCCCTGGTTCATATAGTAATCCATATGCTCCTGAACCGTCATTTCTTCCCATTTTGCGCGCTCCTCCTGTAAAATGCTCTCCCGGCTCTTCCCCTCGATCACAAGCACACACTCCCCCTTCGGATCGTTGCTCTCATAATAGGAAACCGCTTCCGCAAATGTGGTGCGAAATGCAGTCTCATGCTTTTTTGTAAGTTCCCGGCACACAGTCAGATGTCTGTCCCCACCAAGAACTTCTCCAAGCTCTCTCAAGGTTCTCACCAGACGGTGCGGCGCTTCGTAAACGATCATCGTTCTTGTCTCATCTACAAGCTCACCTAGGACTGCCTGTCTTTCCTTTTTGTCCGTTGGAAGAAATGCCTCAAATGCGAACCTTCTCGTTCCAAGTCCGGATATCGTAAGCGCCGTGACACATGCACAGGCTCCCGGAACAGCTGTAACCGTGATCCCTGCTTCCTGACACATCTTCACCAGTTCTTCGCCCGGATCAGAGATTCCTGGCATCCCGGCATCCGTGATCACTGCAATGTCCTCACCGCCCTG
>OLSQ01000283.1_pt1 | contig 53436 bp, 45 predicted proteins | sample 1672561 | NCBI WGS metagenome assembly OLSQ01 (sample SAMEA3136699, study PRJEB25190) | human gut metagenome | biome: human gut; feature: human-associated habitat; material: faeces | place: Austria | collected 2013
GCTGCAAATTGCTTCGGTGGTTCGAATCCACCTCTGCCCATGAAAAAGACACATGCGAAAGCATGTGTCTTTTTTTGTAACTACTTGTTGATTCTGCGGGCAGTAGACTCGCGTTCGATCAGTTTTGGACGAAGTAATGTCTTACTGATGGAAATATGATGAATCAGAGAATTTAAAATTACATAAGCGCATTTTCCGATTTCATTTCGTTCCTGACGGATTGTAGTAAGGGGCGGATCGAAAGTTGCTGCGATGGACAGATCATCAAATCCAACCACACTGATATCTTCCGGAATACGGAAACCGCGCTGCGTACATTCGTCGATGACACCCTTGGCAATCAGGTCATTACCGCACATGATTGCGGTAGCTCCTGCAGCAAGGAAACCGGGTACGTGATATTTGGCGCTGTCGGGTACATAATATCCGTGGGCCATCAGGTCTTCACGAACTGGCAGGTCTAATTTGCGCATAGCATTTTCGAATGCTTCCTGACGCTGGTCGGAAACCATGGAATACAAAGACCCGTTCAAAAATGCGATGTTTTTGTGACCGAGAGTATACAGATGATTGACAGCCATGGAAATGCCTTCATAACTGTCTGTACCGATATAACAAACGTTTGGATTGTTTTCGATATAGTTATCTAACAGAACTGTTGGCATGGTTGTATCTTCTAACTGTTTCATCCATTCGTCATGTAAAGCAAATCCCATGAGAAATGCGCCACAATAGCCGTTTTTTAATAAATAAGTGTCATACCTTTCTTCTTCCTGAAATGTTGGGGTGACCGGTACGATATGTACATCCCATTTGTGACGGAACGCATTCTGCTTAAATCCAAGTACCAGATCATAGCCGAATTCGTCAATTGACTGGTAAGACATATTCTCTATAAAAATACAAAGTTTACGATTTTCTTCTTTTTTGGAACGCTTTGTGGAATATCCCATTTCTACGGCGGTATCTAAAACAATCTGTCGCAATTCATCGCTGATATCACTGGCACCATTTAATCCTTTGGAAACAGTGCTGACGGATACACCGAGACGATTTGCAATATCTTTAATCGTTGCCATTTGTTTCTCCTTAATTTTATATGTGTTTGTAACTTTCAAAAAGTATTATATCCATTGTTGTAAACCATTGCAAATGTTTCAATAAAATATTTTCGAAACATTCCATGAATGTTCTTGTGAAAATGCACAAAATTATACAAACAAATACGTTGAAAACGGAAAAAATGATTCGGAAGTACCGGAAAACGTTGACAAAACACTACTTAGATTCTAAAATAAGCTTAGATACGAAAAAACACGAAACAGTTTTCGGAGCGTTTCCGCATAGGGGAGTATGATGAAAATAAATAGAAAACGTTCGTGAGACAAGGTGGGAAATAAGTTGGAAGCACAAGAAGTAACCAGAGGTTCGGGAATCCTCCTTGCAGTATCAAGTCTTCCGTCACCGTACGGTATTGGTACTTTGGGAGATGCAGCCAGACAGTTTGTTGACCTTCTGGTAGATTTGAAACAGAAATACTGGCAGATACTTCCGGTTGGTCCTACAAGTTATGGCGACAGCCCGTATCAGACGATGTCAGCATTCGCTGGAAGTCCATATCTGATTGATTTGGACGAACTCATAGAAGATGGATTGCTGACAAAGGACGAAATCAGTTGTTATAACTGGGGTCAGGATGAATCGACCATCGATTATGCAACATTGTTTGACAATCGGTTCCGGGTATTGCATCAGGCGTTTGAACGTTTTGACGAAAGCGATTCCGGATATCAGCAGTTTTTGAAAGAAAATGCAGATTGGATCGAAGATTACGGCCTCTTTATGGCACTGAAAGAGACCAACGGAAATGAACGCTGGCAAAACTGGCCGGAAGAAATTAAAAAAAAACAACCGGTTGCGCTTGCAAAATGCCGAAAAGCATTGTATAATAACATCAGGTTTTGGGCGTTTTGCCAATACAAGTTTTTTGAACAGTGGTCAAGACTTAGGGAATATGCCAACACAAAAGGCGTACAGCTGATTGGAGATGTATCATTTTTTATCGGTTTGGACAGCGCGGATGTATGGCTGCACCCGGAGCAGTTCCGATTGGATGAAAATGGAGAAGCAACATATGTTGCAGCTGCAGTTCCAGATAAGTTTTCCGAAACGGGTCAGATTTGGGGCAACCCATTATATGACTGGAAGAACATGGAAGCGGATGGGTTTGACTGGTGGAAAAAACGAATTGCAATGAATGCAAAGCTGTTTGATGTTATTCGCATTGACCACTTTACCGGATTCGTGAAAAATTACATGGTTCCGAAAGACGCGGAAGACACATCTGTTGGCAAATGGATGAAAGGACCGGGAAGAAAACTGGTGGAAGCAATCAATTCCGTATTAGATGGAACACCAGTGATCGCCGATGACCTTGGAGGAAAGGCTTTGATACCGGGAGTGAAGAAACTCTTATCCAAGACAGGATGGTATGGAACAAAGGTGCTGATGTTTGCGTTTGATGGTGATACCGCCAATGAACATCTGCCACACAATTATCCGGATCCGCACATGGTTGTGTATGCCGGAACCCATGACAACGAGACAATCGTTGGATACTTTAGAAATAAGACAGAATATGAACTGGCTTATCTCTACGAATATCTCAATATCAAAGACAGAGGAGAAATCGTTGACGGATTGATTCGATGTGCATATGCAAGTATTGCAGATATTGCGATTATTCAGATGCAGGATTTCCTGAAACTGGGGAATGAAGCGAGAATGAATCAGCCGGCAACGGTGGGATATAACTGGCGATGGAGACTGAACAAAGAACAGTTGGAAGCCGGAAGACGTGCATGGATCCGCAATCTTGCGGCTGTGTACCGCAGATAGGAATCAACAGATTCTTACATATTGATATAAGGCGCGGATGGCGTTTTATATATACTTTTGACTTAGCATTAAAAAAGGAGAGGAAGACAATGAAAAAGAAAGTATTATCAGCAATGCTCGTTGCAACAATGACAGCTACTATGTTTGCTGGATGTGGCAGCGACAAGGGAACAACAAATGGCACACAGAGTGGATCAGCAAGCAAGGATACACAGGTTGAGACTCAGGACGTAAAACTTACAGTTATGGGACCTTCCGAGGATCAGGATGATGCACAGGGGGCATGGTTAAAGACAGAGTGTGAGGCATTTAACGAGGAACATCCGGAGTGGAACATTACATTTGATTATGTAACATGTTCAGAGTCTGATGCAAAAGACACCGTATTACAGGATCCTGCAAGTGCAGCGGATGTATTCATGTACGCAAATGACCAGATTGCTGAGCTGGTTGATGCCGGAGCATTAACAAAGCTCGGTGGAGATGCAGCAGAATATGTTAAGAGCTCTAACTCAGAAGCTATGGCAGCAACTGTTACATACAACGGAGATATTTATGGTGTTCCTTATACACCAAATACATGGTTTATGTATTATGATAAGAGAGTCTTCTCAGAAGATGATGTAAAGAGCCTTGATACAATGCTTAAGAAAGGAAAAGTTTCTTTCCCATTTGACAACGGCTGGTATCTTGCTGCCTTCTATGCAGCAAACGGATGTACAATCTTCGGAGATGGTACAGATGCATCTAAGGGATATGACTTCGGCGGAGACAACGCTGTAGCAGTAACAAAGTACATTGTTGACTTATTCAACAACAAGAATTTCGTAATGGACAATAACGAAGGATCCCTTGGTCTTGCCGGATTAAAGGATGGATCTGTAAATGCTTACTTCAATGGTAACTGGAATTATGATGCAGTAGTTAAGAACCTTGGTGAGGAGAACGTTGGTGTTGCAGCCCTTCCTACAATCAACGTTGACGGAAAAGACTGCCAGCTGAAGGCATTCCTTGGTTCTAAGGCTATTGGTGTTAACCCGAACTGCAAGAATCAGGAAGTTGCTGTTAAGCTTGCTGCATACTTAGGAAGCGAAGACGCACAGTTAAAGCATTTTGAGTTAAGAAAGCAGGCTCCTGTTAATACAAACCTTGCTTCTAACGAAGAAGTTGCTAAGGATGCAGTTGCATCAGCTTTGGCAAACGTAGCAACAAATTGCTCTATCGCTCAGCCAATCATCCCAATGCAGGCTTACTGGGATGCAGCTACACCATTCGGTGATGCATTCGTACACGGTGCTGAAGGACAGATCACAGCAGACAATGCTAAGGAAAAGACAGAAGCATTAAACGAGCAGTTAAACAGCTCACTTACAGAGTAATCAATCATTTGCAGGGTACAAGCAAATAAATAAACAATTTCAAGGCTTTGGGGATGTTTCCCTGAAGCCTTGGAATAAATTAGCATATTAATTTGGCGCAGTGAGATGTGCCGGGAGGATAAGTATGATAGGTGCAAACAAAAAGAAGTCGGACTTCGCTACACCGTACACTGTGTCCAATGCGCTTACGAAGGGCGGGGCTGCAGTTAAGTTATCAGCGCTTATAATGGGATTGGGAAACATCGCCCACAAGCAGATTATCAAAGGTTTAATTTTTTTGGCAATTGAGATTGGCTATATTATGTTTATGGTCAATGCAGGTGTATATTATCTTTCCATGCTTCCTTCATTAGGATGGAGAAAACAGGAAGAGGTATTTAATGAACAGAAACAGATTTATGAGTATGTACAGGGTGACAATTCCGTACTGTTGTTGTTGTATGGTGTCGCTACCATTGTGATTACTCTTGCATTTATTTATATGTGGGCTGAAAATTTAAAGAGTGCATATATGGCAGAGTGTCTCGCAAAAGAAGGAAAAGAAATTAATTCTTTTGGCAAAGATGTCAAGAGTTTATTTGATAAAAATTTATATAAGACATTAATGTTTCTCCCATTGTTGGGAATCCTTATTTTTACAATTTTACCATTGTTATTCATGATTCCAATGGCATTTACCAATTATTCTACTATCGGTAAGCATCTGACCTTGTTTGACTGGGTTGGATTGGCGAACTTTAAGACGGTACTTGGACTTGGCGGAAAGATAGGCAAGACATTCTGGAGGGTTTTAGGATGGACCATTGTCTGGGCTGTATTTGCCACATTCTTATGTAATTTCTTAGGATTGATTCTTGCAGTCGTAATTAACCGTAAGGAAACACATTGTAAAGCATTCTGGCGTACCTGTTTTGTTATTTCCATTGCAGTACCACAGTTTGTATCCTTACTGGTTATGAGACAGATGCTTCAGGAACATGGGGCGGTCAACAACCTGCTGATGGAGTGCGGACTTATCCAGAATCCGCTTCCATTCTGGACCAATACAATGTGGGCACGTGTATCGGTTATTTTAATTAACTGCTGGGTTGGTATTCCGTACACCATGCTTCAGGTTACCGGTGTATTGCAGAATGTACCGGCAGAGTTGTATGAGGCAGCCAAGATTGATGGTGCCAATGCTGCACAGATTTTCCGCAAAATTACATTGCCATATATTATGTTTATTATGGGACCTTATATCATTACACAGTTCACAGGTAACATCAATAACTTTAACGTTATCTATCTGTTATCTGCAGGTAAGCCGACTCCGGTTGGTGAAACGGCGGGCAAGACCGACCTTCTGGTAACATGGCTGTACAAGTTAACCGTTGATTATCAGTATTACAACATCGGTGCCGTGATTGGTATCTTAACATTCGTCGTTCTTTCTATTGTGGCATTAGTCACCTATAGAAATACGAAAGCATACAAAGATGAGGAGGGATTCATGTAATGAGCAGTGCAAAAGTAAGCAAACGCCCTATGACCGCTGGCCGGGCAAAGAAAATTGCAAAAAATTCATTGGTACATATAATCCTTGCCATCCTGGTAGTGATCTGGTTATTCCCGATTTTCTGGATTATCATGACAAGTTTGCGAGGGGAAAGTGGTGCATATACCGCATACTTCTTCCCCAAAGAACTGACATTTAATAACTATAAGAGACTCTTTACGGAGACAACATTGTTGAACTTCCCGAGAGCCTTTATAAATACGTTGATTATTTCCATTTTTTCATGCTTGATTTCAACGACATTCGTACTGAGTGTATCTTACTGTATGTCAAGACTTCGTTTTAAGATGCGTAAGCCATTTATGAATCTGGCTATGATTCTTGGATTGTTCCCGGCATTCATGTCCATGGTTGCTGTATACTTTATTTTAAAAGCAGTTGGATTGACCGAGGGAAGTGGGCTTCGTATCGCTCTGATTCTGATTTATTCTGCAGGATCTGGTGTTGGATTTTATATCGCAAAGGGATTCTTTGATACGGTACCAAAGTCTCTCTCAGAGGCAGCGATTCTGGATGGATGTAATCAGTTCCAGGTATTTTACAAGATCATCCTTCCACTCAGTAAACCAATCGTTGTATATACGATCCTTACCGCATTCCTTGCTCCATGGCTTGACTTCGTATTTGTACGTGTCATTGTTGGACCAAAGGATAAGTATTGGACGGTATCACTTCTCCTGTACAATATGCTGGAGAAAGAGTTTGTAAACGGATGGTTTACAAGATGGGCTGCAGCCGCAGTTATTGTGTCTATTCCGATCTCTATTCTCTTCTTATTTATGCAGAAATTCTATGTAGATGGTCTGACAGGCGCTGTAAAGGGTTAATAAAGATTCATGTAAAAACGAACCGGCGGTCATTGACCGCTGGTTTTTTTACTGTATAGGAAATTATTTTGTAATTGCCTATACAGCATAAGCAAACATAAAGGAGAAAATGTATGAAAAAGAGGGTTATTTCTACCATTGTAGTTTTAGTGTTGTTTGTATCTATGCTTACCGGTTGTATGTTTTCTGGTGGCGACGATGATGCAAACCTGAATATCGTGGATGACAATTACCGAAATTATTATGAAATTTTTGTCGGCTCATTCTATGACAGTGACGGAGATGGTATGGGCGATTTAAACGGTGTGGCAGAAAAGCTGGATTATATCACGGATCTGGGATGCAATGGTATCTGGCTTATGCCAATCATGCCTTCGCCGACGTATCATAAATATGATGTAGAAGATTACGAAAATGTAGATTCGGCATACGGAACGGCAGAAGATTTCAAAAAGCTTGTAGATGCCTGCCATGAAAAAGGCATTCGTCTTGTGATTGATCTTGTTATGAACCACAGTTCATCAAAGCATCCGTGGTTTACACAGGCATGTGAGTATCTTGCAGGACTGAAAGATGGAGAGCAGCCGGATCTGTCGGTATGCCCATATGCAGGCTATTACAATTTCTCTAATGAGAAGGTGAGCCAGACATATTATCAGGTTCCGGGAACAACGAATTGGTGGTATGAAGGTTCTTTCTGGTCAGAAATGCCGGATCTGAATATGGAAAATGATGCTGTCCGCAACGAATTTGAGAATATTGCGGATTACTGGATGGATTTGGGAGTGGATGGATTCCGTATGGACGCAGCCATGCATTATACAGAAAATGCCACAGTTGCCAACAGTGATGTTTTGAATTGGTACTATACTTACTGCAAAAAAAGAAACCCGGATTTTTATATGGTATCTGAAGTATGGGCAAGTGAAAATGTTATCGCAGATTATTATGGAAGTGAAACTCCAAGTATGTTCAATTTCGATGCGGGGACAGCAAAGGGAAAACTTGTTTCCGCGACGAGAAAGGGAGACCCGAATATTCTGGTCAATGCAATGTTAAAATATCAGCAGGATTTTTCGGCTAAGAATCCGGACTATATTGATGCACCATTTCTGACAAATCATGACATGGGACGGATTGCAAATGTTCTCGTCAATGATCCGGAGAAAATAAAAGTGGCTGCAGGACTTTTGATGACCATGAATGGAAGTCCGTTTGTATATTATGGTGAAGAAATCGGAATGAACAGTTCTGGCACGAAGGATGAGAATAAACGAATTCCGATGGTATGGTCGAAGACAGATGCAACAGGCATGACAAATGGTCCGGCAGATATGGACCAGGGAATTGAGTCTCCATTTGATGGGGTTGATGTTCAGGAAGAGGACGAGGATTCTATTTTGAATTATTATAAACGTGCGCTTCGCCTGAGAAATGAAAATCCGGAAATTGCCCGGGGAACAATCGAAAAAATTGATAGCTTGTGTGAAGATTCTGTGGCTGCAATTACAAAAACCTATGATGAAAGTACTATAGGAATTGTGTACCAATTGGGAGATAGCAACAGTTTTGTAAATATTGGAGATACACAGCTGGCAGATGCTGAACTTGTAGGATATTTAACACTGAAACCGAAGGAAGAGGTTCGCCTTACCCAGGGACAGCTGGAAATGCCGGCAAAAAGTATTGCAATCGTACGATTACCAAAACAGGAGTAGATATTGACAAAAGTTACAAAACAGGCAAGGTCTTCATTGATTTTTTGGACATGTTATAGTATATTAATGGTAATAAAGTACGATAAAAAATAGTCCCTGATGGAGGCGTACAAGACATGGATAATACAGAAGAAATGAAGAACATTTCGAAAGAAAAGACGAAAAAGAAAAAAGAAAAGCCTGTACGTGTGAAGAAAGTTAAGTCTGCAAAACCGGCGAAAGCTCCAAAACCAAAGAAAGAAAAAGCCCAAAAGGCAACAGGAAAAAAAGGTGTAAAAGCCAAAGAATCTAAGAAAAAAGTACCAAAACAAAAGTCGGAGATTCCATTTTACCATAGTATTGCGATGCGTTTGATTGCATCGTTTCTGTTGCCGGTTGTCGGTGTACTGGTACTTGGTATTGTTTCTTATGATAAGGCATCAAGCGCCATTGTAAATACATATAAGGAATCGGTACAGCAGACAGCTAATACCATGCAGCAGTATATTAATCTGGTAATTACCAGTGAGAAAGATGAATTTAAGACCTATCTGACGGAATCCGACCTGCGTAAGTATTTCGGAAAAGTTCTCGATGTATATGATGAGTCTTCTATTCGCAAGGACTATCAAGGCAGATTCCGGAATAAGATGGCTTTGGACAGCAAGATACAGAGTGTTTACATTATTGCAGATGGAAAAAAGACTATAGACGGAAAGGGCAAAGTATATCAGAGAGATGTCTACAGCGATTATACAAAATCTGAACAGGGAAAGCTTGCAAGTAGCAGTGCTACAAACTGGTATTTCTTTGGTGTAAATGAGGATGCGGATAAAGCGTTAGATCTGGATATTCAGAATTATTGTTTCCGTATCGCCAAGAAGATGAATAATCAGTCTGCAATGATGATTATTAATATCAGCGACGAGTTTATCCGTTCAACGATGCAGTCATTGAATCCGGGAAAAGGTGGATATGTTGCTCTGATTACAGATCAGGATGGTAAGGAATTTTTCTCAGATGGGGATGTGAGCACAGACAAGTCACTTATTTATGGAACCAGTTTCTATAAGAAAGCGTTGGAAGGCAAGGCGGAGTCTGGAAATCAGATGGTTACATTCAAAGGCAAAGAGTATATGTTCGTATACAGCAAACTTTCCGCAGGAGATCTGATGGTTACGGCTTTGATTCCGTCTGACCGTCTTTTGGAACAGTCCGCAGGTATCAAGCAGCTGACCAGCGTATTGGTCATTATCTGTATGATTCTTGCTCTTGCTCTTGGCGTTATTATTTCAAGACAGATGTCTGGAACAATTCATTATATTCTGCGCCAGTTACGCAAAGTGTCAAACGGAGATCTGACTGTTAAACTTACCGCAAAGCACAAAGATGAGTTTGGATTATTGTGTGATGGTGTCAACGATACAGTAGAACATATGAAGTCATTGATTAAGGATGTCAATGAAGTGAGTGAACAGGTCGGCGTGGCAGCAGTCCATGTGGCACAGACTTCCGGAACATTTATGGAGACGTCTAAAAATATCCAGAGTGCGGTCATTGAAATCGAAGATGGCGTAAATAAACTGGATAGTAGCTCGGATAATTGCATGAATCAGATGGATTCGCTTTCTGGAAAGATTAATAATGTAAGTTCAAATGCTGATGAGATTGAAAAGCTTACAAATATTACCGGAGAAACCATTAGCGCAGGTATTTCATCCGTACAGAGTTTGACAAAGAGCGCAGAATCTACAGCCGAAATTACAAGAAACGTAATTACTTCTATCGAAGAGCTAGAAGAAAAATCAAAGTCAATCGGACATATTGTTTCGGCAATTAACGAGATTGCAGAACAGACAAATCTGTTGTCTTTGAATGCTTCCATTGAGGCAGCCCGTGCCGGCGAAGCAGGAAGAGGATTCTCTGTCGTTGCAGAAGAAATCCGTAAACTTGCAGATCAGTGCCTGGCCTCTGCTTCCCAGATTTCATTGATTGTAAATGAAATTATTGGAAAGACCGGACAGGTTGTAGAAATTGCAAGACAGGCCGAAACGGTTGTAAGTTCACAGTCTGGGGCAGTAGAAGAAACCACTGCATCTTTCCGTCATATTGATGACCTGGTAGCTCAGCTCCTTGAAGCTTTGGAGACGATCATCAACAATGTACAGGAAATGAATGGGGCACGAAATGAGACCTTGACAGCCATTGAGAGTATTACAGATGCATCGACAAAGACAGCTGCTTGTTCTTCTTCCGTACACAATGCGGCTGGTACACAGATTGATGCAATCAAGAATCTGGATGAAGCTTCCCAGAGTCTGACTTCTAAGGCAGAAAGTCTGCTGGATGCTTTGTCAACATTTCAGATTTAAATGAGATGTGAATAATTTTATAGAGGAAATAGAAAAGGGAGTTGCAGACTGCAACTCCTTTTTGCGTCTGAACAGTAACTCTGAAAATAATAGAATACAAAGGAATTACCAGAAATATCTTGACAATCAAACTATTTTGAAATATACTTTCCCTAGCAAATAGTTTGATTGTCAAATTATTTCGTAGTCAAAGAAAATAAAGTGTAAAACACTACAAAAGGAAAAGGAGATAAAACCATGTTAGAGAAGTTAAAAGAGATCATTGCAGACCAGTTAAACGTCGATGCAGCAACCATTACACCAGAATCAAGATTCAAAGAGGATTTAGAGGCTGATTCCTTAGATTTATTTGAACTTGTTATGTCTTTGGAAGAAGAGTACGGTGTTGAGATTCCTTCTGAAGATCTTGAGAAGATTCTTACCGTAAACGATGTAATCAAATATCTTGAGGACAAGGGTGTAGAGGCATAATTATGAAGACAAGAGTTACGGAACTTCTTGGAATTGAATATCCGATTATCCAGGGTGGAATGGCCTGGGTAGCAACTCATGAACTCGCCAGCGCTGTATCAAACGCTGGCGGCCTTGGTATTATAGGGGCTGGTGGGGCTCCGGCATCCTGGGTACGTGAGCAGATTCAGGCAGCAAAGAAGGAGACTGACAAACCGTTTGGTGTGAACCTGATGCTGATGAATCCGGAAGCAGATGAGATTGCCAAGGTATTAGTAGAAGAAAAAGTAAAGGTCGTTACGACAGGTGCCGGAAACCCGGCAAAATACATGGATATGTGGAAAGCTGCCGGTATCAAAGTAATCCCGGTGGTAGCCAGCGTGGCATTGGCAAAACTGATGGAACGTGGCGGAGCAGATGCAGTGGTGGCTGAGGGAACAGAATCCGGTGGACACATCGGCTCCCAGACAACAATGACACTGGTACCACAAGTCGTGGATGCAGTATCCATTCCGGTGATCGCAGCCGGTGGTATTGCTGACGGCAGAGGGTTTGCAGCGGCTATGATGCTTGGTGCAGAGGCGGTTCAGATGGGAACACGCTTTGTAGTGGCAGAAGAATCTATTGTACATGAGAATTATAAGGATAGAATTATCAAGGCAAAGGACATTGATTCAGAAGTGACCGGTATGTCTACCGGACATCCAATCCGTGTCATCCGCAACAAGATGACCAGAGAATATCTTAAGCTGGAAAAAGAAGGGGCAACATTAGATGAACTTGAGCACCTGACACTCGGTGCACTTCGCAAGGCAGTTGTGGAAGGCGATGTCATGTACGGAAGTGTTATGGCAGGACAGTCTGCTGGACTGGTAAAGAAGAAAGAAACCTGTGCAGAGATTATTGCAGATGTTATGAATACTGCACAGAAATTATTGAATCGATAATTGGAACAGATAATAAATCAGAATCCGAAAGTTAGGAGAAGAGAATGAAACGAGTATTTATGTTCCCGGGACAGGGATCACAGTATATTGGCATGGGAAAAGAATTTTATGATTCCATTCCGGAAGCAAAGGCAGTATATGATCTGGCAAGTGAAGTTACCGGATTAGATGTTGCAGCACTTTGCTTCGAGGAGAATGACAAGCTGAATATTACAGAATACACACAGATTTGTATGCTGACAACGGAAGCTGCCATTTATGAAGCATTAAAGGCAAAAGGAATCACATGTGATGTGACCGCAGGATTAAGTCTTGGCGAGTACGGTGCGTTGATCGCGTCCGGCACCATGACATTAAAAGATGCATTTGCAGTTGTAAGAAAACGTGGCATCTATATGCAGGAAGCATATCCGACTGGTGGTGCAATGTCTGCAATTCTTGGGCTGGATGCCGATAAGATTGCTGCAATCTGTGCGGAGGTAGAGAACCAGCGGAAGAATTCCGGAGAGACAGATTACGTTGTATCCGTAGCTAATTATAACTGTCCGGGACAGATCGTTATCACAGGTGCTGCAGCAGCAGTTGAGGAAGCTGGTGCACAGTGCAAGGAAGCCGGTGCAAAGCGTGTCGTACCTCTTAAAGTGAGCGGACCGTTCCATTCTCAGTTACTGACAGGCGCAGGAGAAAAGCTCGGTGAAGCTTTAAAAGATATAGAGATCCAGAATATTCAGATACCATATTTATCCAATGTTACTGCGGATTATGTAAAGGATGCATCTGCTGTAAAGGATCTTTTGATCCGTCAGGTATCCTCGTCCGTTCGCTGGCAGCAGACCATCGAGCGATTAATTGCAGATGGAGCGGATGAGTTCGTAGAGATCGGACCGGGACGCAGTCTTTCTGGTTTTATGCGCAAGATCAACCGTGATGTCGCAACCTTTAATATTGATAAGATGGAGGATTTCGAGAATTATGTTAACCGGTAAGAATGCGTTGGTGACAGGTGCCGGCAGAGGAATTGGTAAAGCAATCGCCCTTGAACTTGCAGCAAAAGGCGCATTTGTCATCGTAAATTACAATGGTTCCAAAGAAGCAGCAGAACAGACAGTTGCAGAAATCAAAGCAGCTGGTGGCGATGCAGTTGCATATCAGTGCAGCGTATCAGATTACGAAGCCTGCGGAGCAATGATTACTGCATTGATCAAAGAATATACACATATCGATATCCTCGTAAACAACGCAGGAATTACAAGAGACGGACTGTTGATGAAGATGAGCGAGGAAGATTTCGACGCTGTCATCAATACGAATCTGAAAGGCTGTTTCAATACAATCCGCCATATGTCACGTTATTTCTTAAAGCAGCGTGCAGGAAAAATTATCAATATATCATCGGTATCCGGAATCCTTGGAAATGCCGGACAGGCAAATTATTCTGCAAGTAAGGCAGGGGTGATCGGACTCACAAAGGCAGTTGCGAGAGAACTCGCAAGCCGAGGCATCAATGTCAATGCTGTAGCACCGGGCTTTGTAGAGACGGACATGACAGATGCATTATCGGACAGCGTAAAAGAGAATTTAAAAAGCCAGATTCCACTTGGAAAGATCGGACATCCGCAGGACATCGCAAAGGCAGTTGCTTTCCTGGCATCCCCGGATGCGAATTACATCACAGGTCAGGTATTGTCCGTTGACGGCGGCATGGCGATTTAAGAAAGGATAGAGTAGTAGATATGAGAAGAGTTGTTGTAACCGGATTGGGAGCAATCACACCAATCGGATTAAATGTAGATGAGTTTTGGAATGGCATCAAGGAAAGCAAGCTTGGATTTGCCGAAATTACAAAGTTTGATGCAAGCGAATATAAGGCACATCTGGCTGCGGAAGTAAAAGGCTTTGTTGGAAAAGAACATATGGATTTTAAAGCAGCAAAGCGTATGGAGCTTTTTTCCCAGTATGCGGTAGCTGCTGCAAGAGAAGCTTTGGAAGACGCAGGACTGGATATGACAAAGGAAGATCCGTATCGTGTGGGTACAGCGATCGGTTCTGGTGTCGGCAGCCTGCAGGCAATTGAGCGTGAGTATACAAAACTGGTAGAAAAAGGACCGGGACGTGTGAATCCGATTTTTGTACCAATGATGATTTCGAACATGGCGTGTGGTAACGTGTCTATTCAGTTTGGATTACAGGGAAAGACAATCAACGATGTGACTGCATGTGCAACAGGAACGAACAATATCGGTGAAGCATTCCGCAGTATCCAGTATGGTGAGGCAGATGTTATGGTGACCGGTGGTACGGAAGGAAGTGTCTGCCCGACAGCAATCGCTGGATTCGCAGCACTCACAGCATTATCATCTGTAGATGATCCGACAAAATGTTCTCTTCCATTTGATAAGAACCGAAGCGGATTTGTTCTCGGAGAGGGAGCAGGTGTTGTTGTACTCGAAGAGCTTGAACATGCAAAAGCAAGAGGCGCAAAGATTTATGCAGAAGTTGTTGGATACGGATGTTCTGCAGATGCTTATCATATCACTTCCCCATTGGAAGATGGTGCAGGTGCAGCCCGTGCTATGACCAATGCAATGGATGATGCTGGTGTGAAACCGGAAGAGATTACTTACATTAATGCACATGGAACTGGAACACATCACAATGATCTCTTTGAAACGCGTGCAATCAAACTCGCATTTGGGAATCATGCAAAGGATATCCGAATCAATTCTACCAAGTCCATGATCGGTCATCTTCTCGGTGCAGCAGGTGCGGTCGAGTTTATTACCTGTGTGAAGGAAATCGAAGAGGGATATATCCACAGAACGGTCGGATATGAGACTCCGGATGAAGAGATGGATCTGAACTACTGTAAGGAGGCTTATGAGGAAGAAGTACCATATGCATTGTCAAATTCACTTGGATTTGGTGGACATAATGCAAGTATTCTGATTCGTAAGTATGAGGCATAGGAGGAAGGATATGAGCATGACAACACAGGAAATCATGGAAATCCTTCCACACAGACAGCCGTTTCTTCTCATCGATACGGTTGAGGAAGTGGAACCGGGCGTACGGGCAGTTGCAAAAAAGAATGTGACATTTAATGAGCCTTATTTTGCCGGTCATTTTCCGGGAAATCCGGTGATGCCGGGCGTGCTGATTATAGAAGCATTGGCGCAGACTGGGGCAGTTGCAATTCTCTCCCAACCGGAATGGAAAGGCAAGACTGCATATTTTGCAGGAATCAATCAGGCAAAATTCAAGCAGAAAGTTGTTCCGGGCGATACACTGATCTTGGAAACTGAGATTATTAAGGTAAAGGGACCAATCGGTGTTGGAAAAGCGGTGGCCCGCGTAAATGGTAAACTGGCCTGCTCGGCAGAGCTGACCTTTGCAATTGGATAAGAGGTAAGGTTATGTTATTTAAGAAATATATTTCATTGAACAAAAATGCAGAAGAGACAGAGAAAGCGGTAGAAGGACAGGAACCGGAAAAGAAAGAGGAAAGCGTGGTTCAGCAGCCGGCACCGGAAGTCCCGGAGACCGTCACCTGTAAGATCTGCAAGAAAGAGTTAGATAAAAAGAGAGTCGTTAAGAATAAATATGTCTGCTATGAATGTGGCTATTATTTCCGTGTACGTGCTAAGAACCGTATCAAAATGGTTGCAGACGCAGGCAGCTTTGAGAACTGGTTCGAAGAGGAAAAGACGGGCAATCCTTTGAATTTCCCGGAGTACGAAGAGAAGGTTGCGGCAACACAGGAAAAGACAGGACTTTCCGAAGGTGTTACGATCGGTGAATGTACTATTTACGGACAGAAGACGGTACTTGGTGTTATTGATGCACGTTTTATGATGGGAAGTATGGGCCATGTCGTAGGTGAGAAAATTACCCGCGCCATGGAGGATGCAACGGAAAAGAAACTTCCGGTCATCCTGTTCTGCTGTTCCGGTGGAGCACGTATGCAGGAAGGAATCGTTTCCCTGATGCAGATGGCAAAAACTTCCGCAGCAGTCAAGCGTCATTCGGATGCAGGTCTGTTGTATGTGCCGGTACTTACGGACCCTACGACCGGTGGAGTTACCGCCAGCTTTGCAATGCTTGGTGATATTATACTTGCCGAGCCGAAAGCCTTGATCGGTTTTGCAGGTCCGCGTGTCATCGAGCAGACAATTGGCCAGAAGCTGCCGGAAGGATTCCAGCGGGCAGAATTTCAGTTAGAGCATGGCTTTGTAGATGCAATCGTCGAGCGTGATGATTTAAAGATGACTTTATACCGTATTTTGAAAATGCATGAGCCGAGAACCGGTTATGCAAACTTTGATCCATTGCGTGAAGATGACAACTATGAGCCGACCGAACTGATGAAAGAGCGCAATGTCAAGGCAAAACCTATGAATGCATGGGATAAGGTGACAGCAGCCCGTCAGATGAAACGTCTGGCTTCTGTGGATTACATTGATACAATTTTTGATGAGTTCATGGAGATGCACGGAGACCGCTATTTCCGGGATGATCCGGCAATTGTCGGAGGTTTTGCATATCTGGACGGACAACCGGTTACTGTCATTGGTGTACATAAAGGAAAAGATTTGAAAGACTGCGCATATCGCAATTATGGAATGCCTTCGCCGGAAGGATACCGCAAGGCAATCCGCCTGATGAAGCAGGCTGAAAAATTCAACCGTCCGATTATTACATTTGTAAATACATCGGGCGCCTATCCTGGAAAAGAAGCGGAAGAAAACGGACAGGGCGAGGCAATTGCAAGAAACCTTTATGAGATGTCCGGTATTAAAGTTCCGATTCTCTGTCTGATGATCGGTGAAGGTGGAAGTGGTGGAGCACTTGCACTGGCGGTCGGAAATGAAGTATGGATGATGGAAAATGCGACTTATTCTATTCTTTCACCGGAAGGATTCGCATCTATTCTGTGGAAAGACGGAAAACGTGCAAAAGAAGCTGCCGAGGTAATGAAGATCACCGCACAGGATCTGAAAGAACTGCAGGTAGTGGACGATATTATTCCGGAATTTGGTGGTGCAGACGAAGATGCACTGACTTCCATTGCAAACTATATGAAGGGCAACATGAAGAAGTTCTTAAAGGCACAGAATGGAAAGACGGGAGAACAGCTTTCGGCAGAACGATATGATCGTTTCCGTAAATTCTAAAAAGGACAGAAGGAGAATTTAGATGAAGATATTAGGAACCGGAAGTGCACTCCCGGAAAAAGTCGTAACGAATGACGACCTGGCGCGGGTAATGGATACCTCAGATGAGTGGATCCGCACACGTACCGGTATTCAAAAAAGACATATAGCGGTAAAGGAGACTACCACATCGTTGGCGGTTGAGGCCGCAAAAAAAGCTTTGGAAGAGGCAAAAATCTCCATCGCTGATCTTGACCTGATTATTGCCGCGACAGTATCACCGGATTACATATTCCCGACACTGGCATGCGAGGTACAGGCAGCAGTAGGCGCAAAGAACGCGACCGCTTTTGATCTGGGAGCAGGATGCTCCGGATTTTTGTTTGCACTTGCGACAGCGGATGCTTATTTTAAAACAGGAAGATATAAGAATGCATTGATTATTGGTGCTGAAACACTTTCCAAAATGATGGACTGGGGCGACAGAAGTACCTGTGTACTTTTTGGTGACGGTGCAGGGGCTGCGGTTGTCAGCGCACAGGGCGAACAGCTTTTGAGCATGGTGCAGGGATCTGATGGAAGCGGTGGAATGGCGTTGAAATGTGATAACCGTCCGGTAAACAACCTCTATCACCAGATGGGGGCACAACAGTATTCCTTCACACAGATGGAAGGTTCTGCGGTTTATAAATTCGCAGTGTGCACTGTTCCGCATGCAATCAGTGAGGCGCTGGAGAAAGCCAAAGTTCCGGTGGATGATGTGAAGCTTTTTATATTGCATCAGGCAAATCTGCGGATTATTGCGTCCGTGGCCAAGCGGCTGAGTCAGCCGATGGAGAAGTTTCCGACGAATCTGGAAGAGTGCGGTAATATATCTGCTGCCAGTGTTCCGATTTTGCTTGATAAAGTCAGAAAAGATGGTATGATTAGCAAAGGGGATAAAATTGTTATGGCAGGATTTGGTGCTGGACTTACCTGGGGAGCGTGTGTAATTGAATGGTAGGTCTGGAACAGATTCTCAGAGGAGAAAGTGATGACACTCGAAGAAACGTTAAATGAGCTGTTAGTAAAACTGTTTAAGGATATATTGGAAATTGAATCAAAGTGTCTCATCACAGAGGAATTTAAGGATATCAGCTATAATGATATGCATATTATAGAAGCTGTTGGTATTGAGGAACTACGTAATATGAAGACCGTTGCCAAATTGATGTCTGTTACGACAGGAACACTTACCAAGGCCATGGACGCATTGTGTGACAAAGGTTATGTGATTCGCGAACGAAGCACAAAAGATAAGCGTGTGGTTAAAGTCCGGCTGACAGACAGAGGACGCAGTGCATATTACCATCATGAGCAGTTCCATCGCCAGATGATCAAAAATATAGCAGATCAGATGACAGAGCAGGAGACGGAAGTCCTCATTTTTGCATTGGCAAAAATGGTAGATTATTTCCATCTGAATTATTACGATACGGATGAAGAATCTGAATTTGTAGACTGGTCAAAGATTCATCGCGAGGAAGATACAAAAGAATAAAATCTTTTGTGCAAACTGTTTCATACTAAATAAGTATGATATGGCGAACAAGATACTTATTTAGGAGTAGAAAATAGTAAAAAATAACCAAGAATGATAAAAAAGAGCGATTCAAAATGCAGGTTTTGAATCGCTTTGTTGCATTTTTGGGACTTTTTAGCATTAAAGTGGTAGAAATTTAAAATAATAAAGAAATTTCTGTTGTAAAATCTTGCATTTTCCGTTAGAATAAGGATGTTGATGTGTACTAATTAATAAATATGACGATTTGAGGTCCTTAATGGATCTGAGTCGTTAAAAATAATATGATAAGGAGATACAAAAATGGGTTACGTTGATGAAGTACTCGAAGTAGTAAAGAAGAAAAATGCAGATCAGCCTGAATTCTTACAGGCAGTAACAGAGGTTCTTGATTCTTTAAGACCTGTTATTGATGCAAATGAGGATTTATACAGAAAGAATGCAATCCTTGAGAGAATTACAGAGCCAGATCGTCAGATCATGTTCCGTGTTCCATGGGTAGATGACAATGGACAGGTTCAGGTTAACAGAGGATTCCGTGTACAGTTCAATAATGCGATTGGACCATACAAGGGAGGATTAAGACTTCACCCATCTGTAAACTTAGGTATTATCAAATTCTTAGGTTTTGAGCAGATCTTCAAGAACTCTCTTACAACACTTCCAATCGGTGGTGGTAAAGGTGGTTCTGATTTCGATCCTAAGGGAAAATCAGACAGAGAGATCATGGCATTCTGCCAGAGCTTTATGACAGAGCTTTCTAAATATATCGGAGCAGACGTTGATGTACCAGCCGGAGATATCGGAACTGGCGCAAGAGAAATCGGATTTATGTTCGGACAGTACAAGAGAATCCGTGGATCTTTCGAAGGTGTACTTACAGGTAAGGGACTTACATATGGTGGATCACTTGCTCGTACACAGGCTACCGGATATGGTCTGTTATATCTTACTAACGCATTATGGAAAGATCATGGTATGAGCCTTGAGGGAAAGACAGCAGCAGTTTCCGGATCTGGTAACGTTGCTATCTACGCAATCGAGAAGGCACAGCAGCTTGGCGTTAAGGTTGTTACATGTTCTGATTCTACAGGATGGATCTATGATCCAAACGGAATTGATGTTGCACTCCTTAAGGAAGTGAAGGAAGTGAAGCGCGCACGTCTTACAGAGTATGCAGCTGCTAAGTCAACTGCTGAGTACCATGCTAAGCAGAACGGTGAGCACGGTGTATGGCAGTACAAGGTAGATCTTGCTCTTCCATGTGCGACTCAGAATGAGTTAGACATCGAAGATGCTAAGATGCTCGTAGCTAACGGTGTTACATCCGTAACAGAGGGTGCTAACATGCCTACAACTCTTGAGGCTACAAAGTACTTACAGGAGAATGGAGTTCTCTTCGTAGGTGGTAAGGCTGCCAATGCCGGTGGTGTTGCTACATCTGCACTTGAGATGAGCCAGAACTCTGAGAGACTTTCATGGACATTCGAAGAAGTTGATGGAAAGCTTAAGGGAATCATGGAGACAATCTACGCTAACATCAGCGATGCTGCTAAGAGATACGATGCAACAGTTGGTGGAAAGACAGACTATGTAGCAGGTGCTAATATTGCCGGATTTGAGAAGGTTGTAGATGCTATGCTTGCACAGGGTGTTTGCTAATAACAACCAAAATTTCTGAAACATGAAATTATAATAAAGAAGAAAAAATCCCGTAGAAGAGTATGTTCTGCGGGATTTTTTTGTTATAATGTTTACAGATCAGATACGGAGGAAAACAAAAAAATGATTGATTTTCATTCACATATACTGCCGGGGATTGATGATGGCAGTAAAAATACACAGATGTCGCTTGCGATGATTGAAGAGGAGAAAAAGCAAGGAGTTCATACGATTGTGGCTACCCCACATTTTTATGCAGATGAAGATTCCGTGGAACGCTTTTTGAAACGAAGAGCGCACAGTTATGAGAGATTGCAGGAGGAGGCACAAAAACAGGGTGTTGAGCTGCCGAAACTGTACTTTGGTGCGGAAGTGTACTATTTTCCGGGAATTGGTCAGGCATCCATGATTCCGCAGTTATGTATTCAGGAAACTGAAATTTTACTGCTTGAGATGCCGTTTACCCAGTGGACAAGTGATATGCTTGATAATGTCCGGGCATTGGTGAATCGTCCAAATATGAAGGTTGTACTGGCACATATAGAGCGTTTTTATGATTTTCAAAAAAAGAAAGAGGTATGGGATGAAGTTATGAACCTGCCAATCTACCGACAGATGAATGCCGGACCTTTCCTTAACTGGAAAAAACGCAGAAAGTGCCTGAAATTATTAAAACAGCAGGGAGAAGTCCTGCTTGGCAGCGACTGTCATAATCTGGATAGTCGAAAACCAAATCTTGCATTGGGAAGAGCCGTGATCGCTGAAAAACTGGGACAGGAATATCTTGATCGGACAGATGCTTTGGAGAAACGTTTGTTTGAATCATAGAACCCCCTTTAGAATTGCGTAAACGATGCCGATATAGTATAATAGTTCTAGATTTTGACAGTTCATTTCCAGAAAACAGATTTTAGATGAACTGATATACAATATATACGGGGATATACATGGAAAAAACACAGGAATTTGATGATGAAATAGAAATTGATTTGCGGGAATTGCTGGCAGTACTTTTGTCACAGTGGCTGTTGATTCTTGTTGTGACTGTTCTTGGCGGTGGTATTGCTTTTGGAATCAGCCACTATATGATTGTGCCACAGTATGAGTCGACGGCGCAGCTCTATGTACTTTCAAAGAGCACTTCGATTACGAGTCTTGCGGATATTCAGACTGGAACCAGTCTTACGAATGATTATATGGTTGTTGTGGAAGGCAGACCGGTACTTGAACAGGTTATCGTAAATTTGAGCCTGAATGAGTCATATCGTTCTTTAAAAAGTAAAGTAACATTGAATAATCCATCCAATTCTCGTATTCTTGAGATTACGGTGAGGGATGAAAATCCGGCGATGGCAAAGAAAATTGCAGATGAAATCGCTGATGTAGGATCAACATTTATTGCAGCCAAGATGGTGCAGGATGCACCAATGATCATTCAGAAGGGTTACGCAGACGGAGAGCCTGTCAGCCCGAACATTATCAAAAATACATTGATTGGAGCGGTGCTTGGAGCTTTTCTTGCAATGGCGATTATTGTGATTTCTTATTTGTTCAATGATACGATTATGACTGCAGAGGATGTGGAAAAGAAACTTGGACTGAATGTATTAGGAACATTGCCGCTTGAAGAAGCTGAGGATGACGGCGAAGGCCACAGTGGAAATAAAAAAGGGATTCGCAAAAAAAAATCCAAAAAGCAGGCAGGAGATAAAGCATGAAGACAGTTAAGTTTGGCAAGTTAAAAGAACAAAAATATGCAATGAAAGAATCGTTGCGCGCGCTAAAGACGAATATACAGTTTTGTGGTGATGACATTCAGACGATCGTGGTCACTTCTGCTATGCCAAATGAAGGAAAAAGCACGGTAACTATGGATTTGGCGCGTTCACTTACCGAATCGGGAAAGCGAGTGCTTTTGATTGATACGGATATGCGCAAGTCTGTATATGTGGGACGTTTGCGAGCGGTGGCAAGTGATGGGGGGGAGATTTATGGACTTTCCCATTTTTTATCCGGGCAGAAGCGTCTGGAAGATGTCTTGTATGGAACGGAGATTTCGGGATTGTTTATGATCTTTGCAGGACCGTCAGTTCCGAACCCTACAGAAATACTCGAAAAAAATTATTTTATCGAATTGCTAAAATTTGCAAAAGAACATTTTAATTATGTTCTTTTGGATTGCGCACCGATTGGCGCTGCCATTGATGCGGCCGTGATTGCAAAGCACTGTGATGGTGCAATCCTTGTTATTTCTCAGGGGATGGCAAGCAGCCGTATGATTCAGAATGTCAAAAAGCAGCTGGAAGTGTCCGGAGTCCGGATTCTTGGTGCTGTTTTAAATAAAGTCAAGATGAAGAAGAACAGCTATGAGAATGGCTATTATGGAAGCTATTATGGTGGCTACTATGGAAGCTATTATGGCAAGAAGGAAGAGAAAACGAAAGAATGAAAAGATTTCATGAGTCATCAGAAAAACTGCATAATGTATTGTATTTTTTGTCTGGTGCCATGGCCGTTATACTCGTTCTGATTGTTGTCATTGGAGTACAGACCAAAGCACAAAGTGGTGGTTATGATACCAATGAGGATGGGGTGTTGAATCCACAGCAGGGACAGCCGCAGGTATCTGCAACTGATACGCAGTCGACAGAGAAAACAGAAAAGTGGCAGGAGGGAACCATCACTTACAAAGGAAAATACTATCGTTACAATTCCAATCTCCGGATTTTTCTTATGATGGGAATTGATAATGATGACCCGGTTACGACAGCACCCGATTATACCAATGGTGGACAGTCTGATGCGATGTTTCTTCTGGTTGTGGATTCTTTGAACCAGAAACTGCAGGTAATTTCTATCAATCGTAACACGATGACGGATATTAAGCTCTGCGACAAAGAAGGATACAGTATGGGAACGATTCAGGGACAGATCTGTCTGCAACATGCATTTGGAGATGCCAAGCGCATCAGTTGTCAACGCAGTGTAGATGCCGTGGCAAATTTGTTTGGAAATATTCCAATCAGTGGATATCTGGCTATGAACATGGGCGCAATTCCTACAATGAATGATGCAGTAGGCGGTGTGAAGGTAAAGGTTTTACAGGATATTTCCTATCCGGATCGTAATGTGAAACTTCATAAGGGAGATAAGGTAACCCTGAATGGAGAGGAAGCTTATTGCTATCTCAGAGGAAGAGATGTTAAGAAATACGACAGTGCTTCTGATCGTTTGCGCCGCGAGGAGCAGTACATCGTTGCTTATATGGACCGGTTAAAGGTCTTGACAGCAGATGATCCTTCCATCGTTATGGGAGTGTATAATTCAATCGAAGATTATCTGGTTACAAGCGTGGATTTTTCCAGCCTGATCAATGAACTTATGAGTTATGATTTTAATGATGATGATATGTATACCGTACCGGGAGAAACCGTTCAGGGTGATGAGTACGAAGAGTATCATGTGGATGAAGATGCCATGCAGGACATGATCATGAATGTTTTTTATACGCCGGTTTCTTAAAGAGTTGGAATCGGTACGATTTTTGGTATCCAGTGCGCGCGCACTTGATATAGATGCTACATACTATACTTTTGAGGAAAGGAGGTTGATACAGATGAAGAAAGTTGTTGCGAGTATGCTTGCAATGTTACTGGTGCTCTCTATGGGAACCACAGTATTTGCATTTCCGTCTCCTAATAACCAGACTGCGTTAGAGGAACTGGCAAAACAGTGGGACAGCAATGTCTCAGATGTATCAGCATACAATTCCAATAATAATATTGTATCTGTTACACGTGCAAAACCGACCACAGATCAGATAACCAGGGCAAACACTGCCGCAAAGCAGGCAAGTAAGGATGCTGAGGTTCTTGGTATGACAGATTTATCTGTAGGCAAAAATGTAAATACATCCAAAGGTATTCGTCTGACATTCAGCGTACCAGGGGTAAAATCTACAGATAAAGTATATGTACTCCATCAGCTGTCGACAGGTGAGTGGGAGACATTGAAGCCAACCAGTATTTCGAATGGTCAGGTTACTGTGACATTGTATTCATTTTCACCGGTTGCAATCGTTCGTTATCCTTCGAATGTAAATGTACCGGTCAGTGATCCAATCAAGAATCAGACTGAAAATAATACAAATAATACAGAGTCAAACAATAACAGTCATAATACGACAGGTGACACACAAAATAATTCACAGACGTTCAACCCGAATAATAATAATTCGCAGACGAACAATAACAGTCAGACAAATAATCAGAACAATCCGGTTAATGTAAAGCAGAATGTTACGGTAAATTACCCGGATAGTGATGATGATGGCAGTTACGACGAAGGTTATAATGATGGATATTCTGATGGAAAGTCAGATGCAAAGTCTGCTGGAAAAACAAGTTCTTACACAACAGGAACAAATGGAGAAAGTACCAATGGTGCAGTGGCGGCAGTTGGTATGACATCCCCAAAGACAGGAGCTTCTGTGCCTGCATTACCAATTCTTGCGGTAGCAGTTGTAGCAGGAATCATCGTGTGTGGCAGAAAAGCTGCTAAAAACTAAATCACTGGATACAAGCAGTATGTAGGATCTATAAACGGATTCTCCGTGGAAGGAGAACAAATACAAAAGGCGGTGGAAAGGAATCTACCGCCTTTGTAAAATGTGAGAAGTATAAGATGGAAAAGAACGAAAAGACAACAAAGAAAAAAGAAAAAAGAAAATTTAATATCTATAAGCTATTTACGGTATTATTAGCAGCAATATTACTTGTGATTGTTGGCTATATGCTTCGGAACTGGATTGTGGAACGAAATGCCCAGAAACAGTATGAAGATCTTGCAGAAAGTGTAAACCGGCTGCAAAATCAGGTCAGCGACAATGCCATTACGCCCGCAGGTGACCGGCAGGATGCCAGCACAGAGGTAATGGAAACAGAAACAGAGGATGCACAGGAAGAAAGTGACAGTGCAATCGCAGGCGTTGATATTCCGCAGAAACAATTGGACTGGAACGAACTGGCAAAGGTAAATCCGGATATTTACGCATGGATTTATATACCTGGAACACAGGTGGATTATCCGGTGTTACAGCATCCAACCGACAATACCTATTATCTGAATTACAATATGAATGGAACCAGGGGATATCCTGGATGTATATATACAGAAAAGGAAAACAGTAAGGATTTTACGGATTTTAATACGGTTATGTATGGACATAACATGCGCAACAAAACCATGTTTGAGACGCTCCATTACTATGAAGACAAGGCTTTTTTCGTCAATAATCCGTATGTATATGTATACAGGGGAGACAGGGTACTGGTGTATGAGATTTTTGCGGCATACATAGCTGGCAACGAACATATCCTGTATTCTTATGATTTCCAGACGCAGGAAGGCAGACAAAATTATGTGGACCTGATTGAAAAAGGCGCATCCGGCAATCTGCGCGATGATGTGGAAGTTACTGGGGACAGCCATATTCTGACACTTTCCACCTGTATCAGTGGAAAAGCAAAAAATCGTTATTTAGTACAGGCAGTGTTGCTCAATGAGGATGATTTATGATGCAATGCAAAGTAAAAATGGAATCAAATCTGATTTTAGATGCAGTGTCTGGATTACAGTTTTACGACGGCGCGGATGTATATATCAGGGAACTGCTTGCAAATGCCATTGATGCCTGTAATACCCGGGCAGCACTGGAGTACAGCTGGGGTACCGAGTTTCTGGAAATGGAAGAGGCGCGTATGATGAACTCCATGCGACCTCCATATCAGCCGAAGATTTCAATTGTGTATAATTCCATGACGCAGAGACTGACGGTGGAGGACAATGGAATCGGTATGAATGGCCAGGACATCGAGCGATATGTATCCAAAGTTGGAAAGAGTTATTATACGAGTGAGTCGTTTGGAAGGCAGCAGCTGGATTATGAACCGGTTTCGCAGTTTGGCATGGGGATGATGTCGTGCTTTACCGTTTCAAGGGCAATGTTGATTGAGGCAAAGAAAGACAAGTGTGTGAATACTGCATGGAATATCGCAGATCAGCAGGACATTGAAGCAATCACCGCAAAGTGGTTAGAGGGAACCGATGAGATTGAATATATCACATCCAACCGTGGCACATCAGGAACAAAGATTACTTTAGTGTTAAAACCGCAGTATGCCATGCGCCTGACACATCAGGGAATGGCGCAGGCGGTCCGGCGTTATCTGATGTATCCGCCGTTTCCAATCGAGGTTGTGTATGACCAGAAGAAAGCCGTTCTCGAAGACCCGAATCCGATTTTAGATAATCCCCTTGCCGATATTGCCGGTATTGTATCGATCCCGATTGCGGATGAGGAACTGGAAGGCTTTATCTGGCTATACAATGGTAAATACGAGCGTATGCGGCTGGAATCCCGACTGTACCAGCAGAATTTTCTGGTGGCAGAAGGGGAGGCGTGCAATGGACTGCAGCCGGAATGGGTGCAGCATATGTCCTGTCGGCTTCATCTGAAAAAGCGTTTTCTGACACTGCCGATGAATCGTTCGGGTGTGGTAAAGGATGAAAAATACCAGCAGTTGCGGGAAAAAATCGGGCAGAAAATTGTAAAGTATTTTACCAAAAGCCCGCTGACGTTGAACCTGTATCTCAGTGATGGAAAGAAAAGTGTGTTGACGGAATACGAATCCGAGATGGAATTACTTGCCAAAGCAGTGACGGTTGATGTATTCTTAAAAGGTCAGACAGTGGAACTTCCGGTTGATACAATTGTGCATGGCTTTGAGGGAAAGGCAATTCGGATTGCTTTTATCACCAAAGGCCTGTTTGAATATTACAGTCGGAATTATCAGATGGATTTTCGAAGGTTCTTAAAAGAAAATAAGCTGATTGTTTTTGAAAAGAACCGGGATATTTTCTGCCAGATGATGGCACCTTACCGGAAGTCGCAAAGATACATTATCAGTGATTGCCCGGGAATCATTTACGATGAGATGGTAGCTGATTTCCACATGGTGCGCAGTGTTGTAGCGTATCGAAACACATATCGTCTGCGCCCGCCGAAGTTGGGCTATGATGAAATATTCTGTTATGTGACGAATAATCAGAGTGGAATTCTGGATATTATAATCAATGAGGACCACATGCTTGCAAAGATGCTGGCACCGGTGCAGTATCATCCCAAAGTACACCGGATGATGGCAGTAATTAAAGAAAATATCAAGCAGCGTATTTTAAATGCACAGAAGCGTTGGGACAAAATCGTTGATTTTGGTGGCTGTTTTATAGATGAGTGGAATGATGCCAAAAATATTGCGACAGTACAGGCCATGTGGTGTCTGGAGGATGATTTTGTGGTTTCGTTAAATGAATATGTCTCATCGGTGTTAAATAACCGGGAACGGGCAGAATTAGGACTGATCGCATTTGAGTTTCACAGAGATGATTTTATTAACTGGTGGTTTGTGCCGGGAGCATAGACGAAATGAGGGATGAGATGGAAGAGCGTATAATCGAGGAAATCGGGCAGGAGAGCCAGAGTGAGCAGGCGAGCCAGAGTGAGATAGTAGAAACACAGAAAGAAACAGTGTCAGAAGCTGATAACAAAGAAAAAAATAAGCGTCCGGCGTGGAAGGAAGTATTGAGCTGGTGTCTGACACTTTTGGCAGCTTTTGTACTGGCGCTTGCATTAAAAAATTATGTAATTATCAATGCAACGGTTCCGACAGGTTCCATGGAAAATACCATCGAGCCGGGAGATGATCTGTTTGGATTTCGTCTTGCATACAAATTTTCAGAGCCGGAGAGAGGTGATATTGTCATCTTTAAATTCCCGGATGATGAAAGTCAGAAATATGTGAAGCGTGTAATCGGACTTCCAGGTGAGAAAGTCACTATCACGGAAGGTAAGATTTACATAAATAATTCCGACGTACCGTTGGAAGAAGATTATCTCAAGGAAGACTGGGTGCGTGCGACCGGGCCATTTTCATTTGAGGTGCCGGAAGATTCGTATCTTGTTTTGGGAGATAACCGAAACGATTCGTATGATGCCAGATACTGGGAGAATACATATGTAACAAAAGATGAGATCATTGGAAAAGCGTATTTTACGTACTATCCATTCTCACGATTTGGAAGCCTGTATCAGTAATGTACGACAAAATAGAAAAGGAGGCAGTGTAATCATGCCAGAAAATGCAAGTTGTAGTGGGGCAGCAACCTGCTCAAAAGAAAGTTGTGAAGGATGTGCAAGCAAACAGAATCCGCAGAGTATGTTAGAAGCGATGAATGCTTATTCGGATGTTAAGCATGTCATTGGAGTTGTCAGTGGAAAAGGAGGCGTTGGTAAGTCATTTGTGACAGCGTCTCTTGCAGTCAAGATGGCAAAAGCCGGATATAAAGTAGGAATTCTTGATGCGGATATCACAGGTCCATCCATTCCCAAGATGTTTGGAGCACATGGACAGGTGGTCGGTGATGACAAGGGAATGTATCCTTATGAAACAAAGGAAGGAATCAAGATCATTTCCATCAATCTTTTGATGGAAGACGAGGAAGCACCGGTTGTATGGAGAGGACCGGTAATTGCCGGAGCAGTAAAACAGTTCTGGAATGAGACCGTCTGGGGCGATGTAGACTATTTATTTGTTGATATGCCACCAGGAACCGGTGATGTACCGCTTACGGTATTCCAGTCACTTCCAGTGGATGGAATCGTCATTGTGACATCTCCACAGGAATTGGTTCAGATGATTGTTAAAAAGGCATTTAATATGGCGAATATGATGCATATACCGGTACTTGGTGTGGTTGAGAACTTCAGTTATCTGAAATGCCCGGATTGTGGCAAGCAGATTAAGCTGTTTGGAGAAAGTCATATCGACGAAGTTGCAGCAGGACTTGGAACTAAGGTTCTTGGAAAGCTGCCGCTTGATCCGGAGTATGCGCAGCATGCGGATGCGGGCGAGTTTTACCAGATGGAGAATTCGTATCTGGATGATGCAGTGGATGTACTGAAAAATATTTAAAAGGAAAAGGCATTGCCTCTATCGTTTCGATAAAGTCAATGCCTTTTTGGTTTATACCTGAATTCGATCCGCAATTTCATTGCCAAGAGCAAATCGCTCACCCTGCACACCTACGATCATTCCGGTCTGAAGCTTCTGAATAATCTGGATGCTTTTGCCTTCTTCCACATGATGACGGTGTAGGAACTCTACGACCTCCGGTAATCCAAGTAACCATTTGATTGTATAACTTTCCCCACTCTTAGCTTTTGACAATGCCTGCATAGTAATCCCTCCCTCTACAAAAATGCCTGCACTTCATTTATATATTGGCTCTATTATAGGAAGTTTATACGCGGTTAGTCAATTGCGAATTTCCTTATTTTTCTGCAACTGAAATAAGGTGTGACTGATCTGAAAATGTGCTCATTTGTTCCATTTTTCGCCGGTGAGATAATAGTTTTCCCAATGCCAAACATCATTATCCACCAAATCCTCAGATGTCTCTTCAATGTGATTTGTCCACAAATTTTCATTTAGATAATATGTAGTTCTTTCATGTCCACCTCCGGTTGGATCATCCCAGGTACAATCGATGTAATACCATTTGCCATCAAGTTGCACTTGATTCCATGCGTGAAGACCTGCACTGCCAATAGAATTAGTTGCAGTAGTTATGCATGTTTTGTTCTTATATTTCAAGAAAAATATGCGTGCTATTTCTGTAAATCTATGATACAGTGATTGAATGAATACTAAAATGAAAAATAGTAATAGATACAAAGGAGAAAGAGGTTTATGAAGAAGAAATTAATTGCGATGTTAATCGCATGTTTATGTGTTGTGGAAGCTGCTTCCGTTGTTGTTCCGTTTTCAGAGCCGGTTACTGTTGAGGCTGCAACAAAGAAGACAAGCAAGAAAAAGAAAACACCAAACTTAAACAAAGTATATAATGCAGTAAAGGATGCATATGGCAAAGACTATATACCGGATATCAAGCTGAGTAAAGATGAAGTAAATGTCCGCTATGGTCTGAAAAAAGAATGGTATTCTGGTGTGGTCGCAGAACTTCCGATGATCAGCGTGCATGCGGATGAACTTGTAATCGTGAAAGCGAAGGATGCAGATTCCAAAAAGAAGATTAAGAATGCACTTAAGCAATATCAGAAGAATCTGATGGAAAATATGCATCAGTATCCGGCAAATCTGTTAAAAGTGCAGGCATCAAAAGTATATGTAAAAGGTAATTATGTCTGCTTTTTTGTTTTGGGAAGTATTGATAGTAAGACGGAACAAAAGTCTGATGAAAAGGTGATTGCAGCATACAAAAAGCAGAATGAAAAAGCAGTAAATGCAATCAAGAAGCTTTATAAATAAGTGAAATGAGAGGTAAAAGATGGTATTTAGCAGTATTATGTTTCTTACCCGCTTTCTGCCATTGGTTCTGATCGTATATTTTTTGGTGCCGGGCTGCATGAAAAATACATGGCGTAATCTTGTCCTTTTCATGTTCAGCCTGGCCTTTTACGCATGGGGAGAGCCTGTCTATATCTGGCTGATGATATTTTCTACAGTTGTGGATTATGTGAATGGCGGACTGGCAGGGTACTTTGTTGCAAGAGACAAACGCAATACCGCAAAAGTTTTTGTAGGTTTATCGGTTGTTATTAATCTGACGCTTCTTGCGGTATTTAAATATGCAGGAAAGTTTGTGCTGCCGATTGGAATCTCATTTTACACATTTCAGTCAATGTCTTATACGATTGATGTGTACCGGGGGAAGGCAAAGGCAGAGAAGAATCCGATTAATTTTGGCGCGTACATATCGCTGTTTCCACAGCTGATTGCAGGTCCAATCGTGCGGTTTTCGGATATTGCGACACAACTTCGCGAGAGAACCATTAACTTAGAGCGCATTCGGTATGGTGTGCTCCGTTTTGTATGCGGTCTTGGGAAAAAAGTATTGCTCGCAAATCAGGCAGGAGAAGTTTTTCAGACAATTGCAAATTATAAAGTTTCGCAGATGACAACCGTTTCGGCATGGCTTGGAATCCTTGCATTTATGTTTCAGATCTACTTTGATTTTTCTGGTTATTCAGACATGGCAATCGGGCTGATGGCAGTCTTTGGGTTTGAAATTCCAGAGAATTTCAAACATCCATATGAAGCAAAAAGTATTACAGAGTTCTGGAGACGGTGGCATATTTCGCTTGGAAACTGGTTTAAAGAATATGTATACATACCACTCGGTGGAAGCCGAAAAGGAAATGCACGCACATTTTTAAATATTTTTATTGTATGGTTTCTGACCGGATTGTGGCATGGTGCAACGATCAATTTTACATTATGGGGACTGTACTTTTGCTTTTTCCTGATTATGGAGAAAACGTGGCTTTTGAAGTTCCTGGATAAGATTCCTCGTGTGTTTTCTCATATTTATGCACTTGTAGTCGTTTATTTCGGATGGCTGCTTTTTGCCTGGGAAGATATTCACGGACATCGCGTGTATATGAAAGCGATGCTTGGTATGGCAGGCGCGGGAGTGGTTAATAAGGAGAGTTTGTATCTTCTTGTAAGTAATGCATTGCTTATGGTCATTATGGCAATCGGCTGCACTTCTTTGCCGAAGTATCTGGCAAAAAAAGTGACGAAGAAGGACGGGATTGGTGCATCTCTTTGTATGAGTGTTTATGTGGCAGTTATTCTACTTCTTTCTATCGCCTATCTGGTCAACGGAACATATAATCCGTTTTTGTATTTCAGATTCTAAAATCTGTTGACAGAACAAATTTTGATAGTATACATGAAAAGTGCTTAATATGCTCATTTTGATAAGGAGAATTGAATGAAAAAGTTAAATTATCTATTACCGGTTATTGTTTTTACGTGCATTCTTCTCGGTTTATGCGTGAAAGGGATTACATCAGCGGATAAGACTTATTCGTCCGCAGAAAAACGTGAACTTCAGACAAGGCCGAAAATGAGTGCTGAGGCAATCCGAAAGGGAACTTTTCAGGAAAAGTATGAGACATATCTAAGCGATCAGTTTCCAGGAAGAGATATGTGGGTGCAGTTGCAGACCGACGCATCACGTCTTATGGGAAAGTCTGTCAGTAATGGAGTTTATTTTGGAAAGGATGATTATCTGCTGGAGCACCATACGGATGCAGAGTTTGAGACGAAACAGGAGCGAAAGAATATAAAGTCGCTTGTAGAGCTTGTCAAAAACATTGCAGATGATTATTCGGTACATGTGATGCTTGTTCCGACGAAAACCTGGACGCTTCAGCAGAAGCTTCCGTTTTGTGCGTCAACTTACGATGAGCAGAAGATGTACGATTCATTGAATGAACAACTTGGAAATCTTGCGGATTCAGTTGTTGTCCCGGTGCAGGAGACGCTTTGTTCTCATCGGGAGGAAGACATCTATTACCGGACAGATCATCATTGGACAACGCTTGGCGCGTGGTATGGATATCAGTCTTTTCTTAAGGCTTCGGGGATGGATGAGAAGCGGGCAGATGAAAAGAAAGATTTTATTACGGTAAGCGATGATTTCCTCGGTACCACGTATGCAAAAGTCAATCAGGCATCAGCAAAGGATGTGATTGAGGCATATGAGCCCAAGATGGACCTTGACGTTGTTTATAATATGGGAGAGACGAAGCTTACAACGCTTTTTGCTCCATCCTATCTGAAAACCAGTGACGAGTATAGTTATTTTACAGGTGGCAATCAGGCAATTATCGAGATTACCGGAGGTGAGAAAAATGGAAAAACGCTTCTTGTGATCAAAGATTCCTTTGCAAACTGCATGATTCCGTTTCTGGCAGAGGATTATGAGAAAGTAATTGTTGTAGATCTCAGACAGCTTAATATCGGTTGTCAGGCAATCCTTGATACGTTTTGTCCGACAGACGTACTGATTCTATATAATACGGCACAGTTTGCGCAGGATCGTGAATTTGCATTAAAATGCTATTTTTCCTCAACAACCTGGAAGATAAAGAACTTAAGATAATATGATTCCGGCACATTGGAAGAGTTTGCCCACAGAATCGGGTGATCCGGTGCCTGTGTGCGGAATTCCACCTGGCGGATTCTCTTATGTGCTGCCTTTGCCGCTTCCTTTACCGTTTTTGCCAGCAGTTCCTGCGTCATAAAGTGAGAGCAGGAGCAGGTTGCCAGATAGCCACCATCTTTGACGAGTTTGAGGCCTTTCATGTTAATTTCACGATATCCCTTGATGGCATTTTTGGTAGCTTCTTTGGACTTCGTAAATGCAGGAGGGTCGAGAATGACCACATCATACTTTTCACCGGCTGCCGCAAGCTTCGGAAGTTCATCGAGTACATTTGCACAACGAAAATGCACCGTGTCTTCCAGATGATTCAACTTTGCATTCGCCTGGGCCTGCTGCACTGCATACTCCGAGATATCGAGTCCGGTCACATCCGACGCGCCAGCGATTCCCGCATTGAGCGCAAAGGTTCCCATATGTGTAAAGCAATCCAACACTTTCTTGCCTTTGCAGATGCGCTGCATGGCCAGCCGGTTATATTTTTGATCGAGGAAAAATCCGGTTTTCTGTCCGTTCACGACATCGACCATATAGTGAACGCCATTCTCGACAATTTCCACATTGGTATCAAATTCTTCGCCGATAAAGCCTTTGACCTTTGCGAGCCCTTCTTTCTTGCGTTCGTTTGCATCGCTTCGTTCGTAGACACCACGGATGGAAATACCATCTTCGGAAAGAACCTCTTTTAATAATGAAACGATAGTTTCTTTGAACTGCTCCATTCCAAGGGCCAGACATTCCACAACCAGCACATCTTCGTACTTGTCTATGACAAGTCCCGGCAGGAAATCTGCTTCACCGAAAACAACGCGGCAGGAAGAAGTATCGACGGTTGTTTTTCGATAATTCCACGCATTCTGCACACGCATGCGAAGGAATTCTGTATCAATATCCTGATCTGCATGCCGGGTCATCATGCGGATACGGATTTTGGAATTCTGGTTAATAAAGCCTTTTCCCATCGGATATCCGTCAAAATCATGGACATTTACCACGTCACCATTTTTGAAAGTACCTGTAATCGTGTCGATTTCGTTGTCGAAAATCCATGCACCACCTGCTTTTATTGTGCGGCCTTCACCTTTTTTTAATGTTACAATTGTATGATTTTCCATAATATTTTCCTTATCACTTTTCTTTATAGTGTGTTTTGTAAGTATATGATCTTTCACAAGTTTACCATAGACTTTCCATGATTTCCAGCTATCACCATTGTTTTCCCATTTCATAAATGCTATAATAACGTTAATAAATTAACGAAGTTGCTTCAACTTCACTTCAAACTAAACTAGGAGGTCTTATTACAATGGATTTTTCAGAAGAGTACAGACAGAAACTTACATCTGCTGACGAAGCAGTAAAAGTCATCAAGTCCGGTGACTGGGTAGATTATGGATGGTGTACCAATACCGTTGATGCTTTGGACAAAGCACTGGCAAAACGTACCGATGAATTGAAGGATATCAACCTGCGCGGTGGAATTCTCTTAAAACCACTTGCAGTTTTTGAACGAGAGGATGCAGGCGAACATTTTACATGGAACTCCTGGCATATGGGTGGATATGAGCGTAAGCTGATCAACCGCGGATGCGCTTATTATGCACCAATCCGTTATTCGGAACTTCCACGTTACTATCGTGAACTGGATTGCCCGGATGATGTTGCAATGTTCCAGGTTGCTCCGATGGATAAGCATGGATACTTTAACTTTGGACCAAGTGCTTCCCATCTCGGCGCAATGTGTGAGACTGCAAAGCATATCATTGTTGAAGTTAATGAGAACATGCCACGTTGCTTAGGCGGAACAGAGAATGGAATCCATATTTCCAAAGTCAATGCCATCGTGGAAGGTGAGAATCCACCAATCGGTGAGCTTGGTGCAGGCGGTCCTGCTACAGAAATTGATCAGAAAGTAGCGCGTCTCATCGTTGACCAGATTCCAAACGGTGCCTGCTTACAGCTTGGTATCGGTGGAATGCCAAATGCAGTAGGTTCTCTGATTGCTGAGTCTGATCTGAAAGATCTCGGTGTACATACAGAGATGTACGTGGACGCATTTGTTGATATTGCAAAGGCTGGAAAAATCACAGGTGCCCACAAGAATATCGACCGTTTCCGTCAGGTATATGGTTTCGGTGCCGGAACAAAGAAGATGTACGATTACCTGGACGAGAATCCGGAACTGATGAGTGCACCGGTAAGCTATACGAACGATATCCGTTCGATCGCTGCATTGGATAACTTTATCTCCATCAACAACTGTGTCGACATCGACTTATTTGGTCAGGTAAGTTCTGAGTCCTCCGGAATTAAGCACATCAGTGGTGCAGGCGGACAGTTAGACTTCGTTCTTGGTGCTTATCTTTCAAATGGTGGTAAGAGCTTTATCTGCTGTTCTTCTACATTTACAGATAAGCAGGGCGTAAAGCATTCCAGAATCCGTCCGACACTTGCAGAAGGTTCTATCGTAACAGATACCCGCGCAAATACGCACTATGTTGTTACAGAATATGGTATGGTAAACGTCAAGGGATTATCCAGCTGGCAGAAAGCAGAAGCCCTTATTTCCATTGCACATCCAGATTTCCGTGATGAACTGATCGCAGAGGCTGAGAAAATGCATATCTGGAGACGTTCCAACAAATAGGACACTCTTTGTTCACAATTTATTCATATTGCATCAAAACCCCAACTTTGTTGGGGTTTTTTTATAAATTTTTCCTCTTGCTTTTATGCTACTTTTTGAGTAATCTATTGCTTGAGTAAAGAGGAGGTAAATATGAAGAAATTTCTAAGTAATATAAAGACAAAGCTTTTTACCAAAGTGGAAAAAGAACATTCCGAAGCATATATGCGCAGAATCGCATTTTTGAATAAATATTCTCTGTTGTTCCACGTACTGATTTCCTGTGCGCTGGTATTTATTGTGGAGGTGATTTCAAGAAGAAATTTCCTTTCTGCGTGCAGTTTCGTTGGAGGACATACGTTTGCATTCTTATATAATGCATTTATTGTATTTGCATCCCTGAGTTTTGTGTATCTATTCCGGAGACGTGCATTTGCAAGAATTATTATCAGTGGGTTCTGGATTATTCTTGGAATCATCAACGGATGTATCCTTTCCAACCGTGTAACCCCATTCGGATTTACCGATTTAAAGTGTATTCCGGATTTGCTTGCCATGAATAACACGAATTATTTTACTGCAGAGGAAGCAACCATTGTTGTGATTGGACTTGGTTTGTTTGCGTTATTCTGTGTAGTACTTTTTATCAAAGGACCACGTTTTCAGGGAAAGATTCACAAGATTGTTGTTCTGGCTTCGATTGTATCCGTTCTGTTTATTGGATTGCCTGTTACAACATCCGCAGCTCAGAAGAGCAATGTGGTAGCAAGTTATTTTTCAAATATCGCACAGGGTTATGAAAATTATGGATTTATTTACGGATTTTCTTCCAGTGTTGTAGACCGTGGAATGAAAAAGCCAGATACTTACAACGAGCAGCATATTGATGGAATTGAAGAACAGGTCGCAGCTGACAAGAAAGAAACAACAGTTACCGCAAAGAACGCACCAAACATTATTTGCGTTCTGCTAGAGTCCTTCTGTGATCCGGACGAGATTAATTTCCTGAATTACAACGAGGATCCGATTCCGACATTCCACAAACTTGAAAAGAAATATACAAGCGGATATCTGACCGTTCCTGTAGTTGGTGCCGGTACAGCGAATACAGAGTTTGAAGTACTTACCGGAATGAGCATGAAATATTTTGGAACTGGCGAATATCCTTATAAAACAATTTTGAAGAAGACTGATTGTGAGAGTACTGCATCGGATCTGGCTTCGATCGGATATGGAACACATGCGGTACATAACAATGGTGGTAACTTCTACAGCCGTGTAAACGCATTCTCCATGATGGGATTTGATTCTTTCACCAGCAAGGAGCTTATGAACATCCAGACCTATACACCAAACGGCAACTGGGCAACTGATGATATTTTGGTAGATGAGACAATGAAAACTCTCGATTCCACTCCAAATCAGCCAGACTTTACGTATACCATTACAGTTGGTACTCATGGTGATTATCCAACGACACCAGTGATTGATGATCCGAAGTATGTAGCTTCTGGTGTTGATGATGAGGAATCATTAAATCAGTGGACATATTATATCAACCAGTTAAATGAAGTTGATACTTTTATGAATGATCTTATCAAGAAAGTAAGCAAACGTGATGAAGATACGGTTATTGTATGCTTCGGCGATCACCTTCCAACGATGGGACTTACCGATGATGATATGAAATCTGGGGATATTTACAAGACAAAGTATGTCACATGGAATAACATGGGACTTAAGAAGCAGGATGCTGATTTGTATGCGTACCAGCTTATGGCAAGCATTACAAATTCTGTTGGTATCCATGAAGGAACGATTCTTTCTTATCATCAGACACAAAGTGATTCTATGACTTATCAGGATGGCTTAGAGAATTTACAGTATGATGTTCTTTATGGTGATCGTTACTGCTACGATGGTCAGGACAAATATCCTGCAAGTGATATCGTGATGGGAATTGATGCTGTAATTGTAAATAGTGCGAATAACTCCATTGGAGATTCCGAGGTTATTATTCGTGGAAAGAATTTCACGAAATGGAGCCGTGTATATGTAAATGGCAAGAAGGTAAGTACGATTTTTAGTTCTGCCAATTGTCTTGTAATCAGTAAGGATGATATCGAAGATGGTGATACCGTCAAAGTGTGTCAACTTGGTTCCAATGATACGATTTTCCGTTCTTCCAATGAAATTACTTATGTGGATCCGGATGTGAAAGCGGAAACAGAAGATTCAACGGAAGGCACCGAGAATACAGTCGATAACAACTAGTTAGTTGATGGTTAATTAGATAATTGTGTTGGAAATTGAGGAGTTTCCAACGGAAAGGATGTATGCACTGCATATGTCCTTTTTCTTTACTGGTAATGATGTTATAATAAACCGATGGTAACTATAGGGGGCAGAATAGTGATATCCAATGAAGAATTTGGAAGGCGTTAAAATGGAACAGAAAATAAAGAAAAATACAGACTCAAAAAAAGGGTTGCAAAATATGAATTCAAAGAGTACGGACAAGCGTAGACCGCAGACAGGAAAAAAAGAGAATTCTTCCGAACACTGTCCGTATGCAAAGAAGTGTGGGGGCTGCGATTATCAGGGGATTTCTTATAAAAAGCAGCTGGAAAAAAAGCAAAGTTATATGCGAAAACTGATGGAACCATTTGGAAAAATAAATCCAATTGTAGGGATGGATGATCCGTACCATTACCGTCATAAAGTACAGGCCGCTTTTTCCTGCACCAAGCGCGGACATATTGTGGCTGGTGTGTATGAGAAACATTCGCATGATGTGGTGGATGTGGAGCAGTGCCAGATTGAGGATGCACAGGCGGATGCAATCATTCGGGAAATCAAAAATATGATGCGTTCTTTCCGCATTCGTGCATACGATGAGGATACCGGTTATGGACTGTTGCGCCACGTGCTTGTGCGAAAAGGGTACCACAGTGGACAGATCATGGTGGTTCTGGTGCTTGTATCACCGATTCTGCCATCCAAGAATAATTTTGTAAAAGCGTTGCGAAAGAAATTCCCGGAAATCAGTACAGTTGTCATCAATGTCAATGACCGAAAGACAAGCATGGTTTTGGGAGAGCGCAACATTACAATTTACGGAAAAGGCTTTATTGAGGATGAATTATGCGGCTGTACATTCCGCATTTCACCGACTTCCTTTTATCAGGTAAACCCGCAGCAGACCGAGCGTCTGTATAAGAAAGCCATTTCCTGCGCAAAACTGACAGGAAAAGAGACCGTGATTGACGCATATTGCGGAACCGGAACGATTGGACTGATTGCAAGCAGCAAGGCTAAGAAGGTCATTGGCGTGGAACTGAACCGTGATGCAGTCAAAGACGCAATCACCAATGCTAAACGAAACAATATTCATAATGTTACGTTTTATAATGAAGATGCAGGTAAATTCATGGTGGAGATGGCGCAAAAAGGACAGAAAGCGGATGTTGTCATCATGGACCCGCCACGTACCGGAAGTGATGAGGCATTTTTGTCTTCGGTTGTGCAGCTGGCACCGGAAAAAGTGGTCTATGTATCCTGTGGGCCGGATACGCTGGCTAGGGATCTGAAGTATTTGACCAAGCATGGATATCGGATGAAAGAATGCTCACCATATGATATGTTTCCTTTTACGAGACACATAGAAACGGTGGTTGTCTTATATCGGATGAATAAGTAACAGTTCATTTCCAAAAAAACACAGTTTAAAAAAATAAAGTTGATTGCGGCCAAAAAGGAAATCACGATTGCAACTTTTGATGATGTAAGCAATGAGGATGATATATCTCTGGTTTATATTTTGGATGCGGTATATCCAAATTATCGACCGCAATAAAGCAAGGGAACTTTAAAGGGGCTGCTCAGACTGCTTTAAGAAGGATTTCCCTGTGACAATAACACGGCCGGAAGTGAATTGTGCCGTCATTTCTGGTATCTAATGCCAACAGCTTTTATTATGGCGCATCCAAACTCGAAAGCGACTTAAAAAAGATGAAAACAAGTTATGCAACATTGGACACCGGAATCAATAATTATACGGACGGAGTCGGTGCCAGGTGCCATTGCAGATGCATATGGAAAAATCGTGTCCGGAAGCAGCAGCCTGGCAAGTGGAAGCAAGGACCTGCTGGATGGTTCAGTAACACTGAAAGATGGGGCATCGGACTTGTATGATGGAATCTCATCAAATTATTCAAATAATAACAGGAATAAATCTTGACTTTCGTTTTCGATGCCAATAAACTTGATGGTAGTTGATCAAACGAGAGGGGATTTCATTGTATGAACGAAAGAGAAAAACTTAAATCACGATTGGGATTTATCCTGCTTTCTGCAGGATGTGCCATTGGAATTGGAAACGTGTGGAAATTTCCATACGCAACAGGCCAGGGAGGTGGCGGCGCATTTGTGATGTTTTACCTTCTGTTTCTGTTGCTTTTAGGACTTCCGATCATGACCATGGAGTTTGCGGTCGGACGCGCCAGTCAGAAGAGTCCGGTTAAGGCATATCAGGCATTGGAAAAGCCGGGGCAGAAATGGCATATCCATGGTTATATTACATTGATCGGCTGCTATCTGCTGATGATGTTTTATACCACAGTAACCGGCTGGATGCTTCATTATTTTTATCTCAGTGTGAGCGGACAGTTCGCGGGACTGGATGCACAGGGGGTATCGGACCAGTTTACGGAAATGCTCGGAAAACCACAGATCATGGGATTTTGGATGCTTGTTGTGGTATGCGCAGGCGTGTTTGTGTGTTCGCGAGGTCTGCAGAATGGGCTTGAGAAGGTGACAAAGGTAATGATGACCGCGTTGCTTTGCATTATGGTAGTGCTTGCCATCAACAGTTTCTTTATGGATGGCGCAAAAGAAGGTTTGTCCTTTTATCTGCTTCCGGATTTTGCACGCATGAAAGAAATCGGAATTGTGAAAACAATCACAGCAGCTATGAATCAGGCATTTTTCACATTGAGTCTGGGTATTGGAGCAATGGCGATATTTGGAAGTTATATTGGCAAGGAGCGCTCGTTGCTGGGAGAATCTTTAAATATAGCTGTGCTTGATACATTTGTAGCGATTACGGCAGGTCTGATTATTTTTCCGGCATGTTTTACCTTCCATGTAGATCAGACATCCGGACCAAGCCTGATTTTTATTACTTTGCCAAATATTTTTAATCATATTCCATTGGGAAGATTGTGGGGAAGCCTGTTTTTCCTGTTTATGTTCTTTGCAGCTTTTTCGACAATTCTGGCCGTGTTTGAGAATATTATTTCCTGTGGAATGGAACTGACCAGATGCAGCAGAGGAAAGTCCTGTGCGGTAAATTGGATTCTGATTATCGTATTGTCACTTCCATGTGTGCTTGGATACAATTTGTGGCAGTGGAGCGGTTTAAACGTCTTTGGTGGAACGGTTCTGGATCTGGAAGATTTTCTGGTCAGCAATCTGTTTCTTCCACTTGGCTCTCTGGTATATCTGCTTTTCTGCGTCAGCAAATATGGCTGGGGATGGAACAATTATACGCAGGAAGCCAATACCGGAAAAGGTCTGAAGATTCAAAAATGGATGCGTGGGTATATCACCTATATTTTGCCACTGATCATTTTATTTATCTTTGGATTCGGCATTTACGACAAGTTCTTTGCAAAATAAAACAAAACTTAATTTCTGAAATGGAGGTAAGATGCATATGTATCAGGCAGAACAGTTACGTTATGGGACAATGAAATATCACCGCTGCGGAGCAAGCGGATTAATGCTGCCGGAAGTTTCTTTGGGATTCTGGCACAACTTTGGAGATACCGGTGTCTATGAAAATATGAAGCAGATGTGCTTTACCGCGTTTGATCATGGGATTACGCATTTTGATCTGGCAAACAATTATGGACCACAGCCGGGAAGCGCAGAGGCGAATCTTGGAAAAATCCTGCGGGAAGAGCTTGGCGCATACAGAGATGAGCTGATTATCAGCACGAAAGCTGGATTTGATATGTGGCCGGGACCTTATGGGGACTGGGGAAGCCGTAAATATCTGATTGCAAGTCTGGATCAGAGTCTGAAACGTCTGGGATTGGATTATGTGGATATTTTCTATCACCACCGCATGGATCCTGAGACACCGCTGGAGGAAACGATGGGAGCATTGAATCAGATCGTAAAAAGCGGAAAAGCGTTGTATGTGGGACTGTCAAATTATGACGGAGAGACGATGAAACGTGCGGCAGAGATACTTGAAGAATTGCATTGTCCGTTTGTAATCAATCAGAATTCTTATAATATCTTCAACCGTACCATTGAGCGCAACGGACTGAAACAGGCGGCGGCCGAACAGAAGAAAGGAATTATTTCCTTTAGCCCGTTGGCGCAGGGAATGCTCACAGACCGCTATTTAAACGGGATTCCAAAGGATAGCCGCGTGAACACCGATGGTCGTTTCCTTCACGCAGATCAGTTCAGCGAGGAGCGTCTGGCAAGCATCCGCCGGTTGAATGCGATTGCAGCAGCCAGAGGCGAAAGTCTGGCACAGATGGCCCTGAAATGGGTAATCCGTGATGGTATTGTAACATCCGTGCTGATTGGAGCCTCCCGTCCGCAGCAGATTCTTGAAAACCTCAAAGTTCTTGGAAGTGCAGATTTCACGGAAGAAGAACTGCGTGAAATCGATGCATGCTCGTTAGAGCTTTAAAATCTGCTGACAGAAGGCGCGGAGCTGATAAGCTGACAGCAGGACAAAGCGGGTCTGGGCATCGTCCAGTGAATAGCCAAGATCATCTTTTAAGATGCGAAGGCGGTAGTTGATTGTATTCCGGTGACAGATCATATGCTGCGCCACCAGTTGTATATTGCCACCGCACAGCAGGTATTCATGCAATGTTTCTGTTAACATCGCATGGTGCTTTTGGTCATAATCCATGACGGTGCCCAGGTATTCGCGGATGTAGTTCTGCATCAGGCCGGTATCCTGAATTTCGAGCAGGAGTTTATAAAATCCAAAATCATTATAATGGAAAAAGCGTTCATTGGAACATGCAGCCATTTGTGCTGCGGAAACTGCGTGCAGGTAAGCTGTGCGCAGTTTTTTTATGTCCGTGCACAGACTGCCACAGCCACTGTGGAATTCCAGTTCCGGAAAATGTGCATGCAAAGAGGCCGGAATCTGCCGGCAGGCGGTCGAAGTCTGCATGGAGGTACAGAAGATCACAATCGTGCTTTCCTTTCCTGCGCAGATGTGGTAGTTGCCGAAACGTTTGCATGCGCTGTGTAAAAGGCGCAAGGTACTCTGCGAAAGCGTTGTATCAATATAGAGAACCTGCAGATCGTCATCCATAAATCCGGCATCGGTAAGGATGGAAAGGGCGCTTTCGGACATTTGGTCTTCGAACAGAATCGTTTCAAAAGCTGCGGTCAGTTTATCATTGTTTCGCACATCTTCAAAAATGCGGTTGTAGTAATTGTGTGTAATATCAAATATTTTCGTTTCCCAAGGCATCGTAAAAAGTGGAAAATGATGCTCATGACAAAGTTGCAGAATTTCCTCGGAGATATCGTCTTCGAAGATGTATTTTCCTGTATTTATGATAAGACCGCTTGTTTTGTGCGATATTAATTCTATAATAAATTTTTTAAGCCAGTCTTTGTCTTCGGAGGAAGTGACACCTGTAGTGATAATGAGTTCACCGCCATTTAAAAAGGTGGATGTGGTGATATCTTCGGAGATGTATACCCAGTTGATTGTGTGATCCAGATCGTCTGCGCCCGCCAAAAGATGCAGATGATACAGGTCTTTGGTAGCTTGATACAGTTCTTTTAAGAAAACAGCCATTTTTTAGTTCCTTTCTATTTCATGTTGTATGTTTGAACTTCTACCGGCTGCGTCAGGCAGGGCAGGGGCGGACCCGATGGTATTTTATTCCACGGTTTTAGACAGAATTACTGAAGTTTTCAGTGGCCTTCTCCTGCCTTAATTTTTGTGTCCGGGCAATGCTTCGACTGTTTCCGTGGCGTGTCGGTCTGCCGGGAACATGCTCACAATTTCTAGGTTGCTTAAGTGGGTATCCTCAGAAAGTCGATATGAGCCGCCACGGTCAAAACTCGCATCAGGTATTACGAAATTGCGTTATGCTGTGCTGCTCAGACATTTGCCCCAGTGGCGGTACGTTTCCTTCGAATACCCACTAAGGCAACCACGAAATCGTTCGGACGTGTCCCCGGCAGACCGACACGCCACGGAAACTGTTGAACTTTGAACGGACATAAATAATAGAAAGAGGCAGGAGGAGGTTACGAAAAATTCGTGATTCTGAATAACTAGTGGAATAAAATACCATCGGGTCCACCCTTGCCCTGCCTGACGCAGCCGGTAGAAGTTCCGGCACACAACATGAGTATGAAAGAAAAAATGGCTGTTGTCAAGAAAGAACTGTGCTGACAGCACAAAAAACACCATGTATTTTGTGCCGTAGACATATGGAAAACGCACAACAATTGTGCAATTATATATGCAACGAAAACACAGAACGACAGGGAGGACAAACAAATGTTAAGAACAGACTTACCAAAAATTATTACAGATACATTACCGGGACCAAAGGCAGCAGAAATTATTAAGAGAAGAGAAAACGTAGTACCGTCCGCAATCCGCTGCGGCTATCCCGTTGTAATCGATCGCGGAGAGGGCGCAATGATCGAGGATGTCGATGGAAACAAATTCCTTGACTGGATTGGAGGTGTCGGCGTACTGAACATTGGATTCTCACAGCCGGAGGTTGTAGAGGCAGTCAAAGCGCAGGCAGATAAATATTTCCACGGCATGTTCAATGTTGTGACCCATGAGGGCTATGTAGCACTTGCAGAAAAGCTTTGCAGCATTGCACCTGTAAAAGGAACCGAGAAGAAAGCATATTTCGCAAACAGCGGTGCAGAGGCAGATGAGAACGCAGTTAAGATTGCAAAGAGTTTCACCAAGCGACCAAATATTATCGTATTTTCCGGAGCATTCCATGGAAGAACCCATTACACTATGGCAATGACATCCAAGAAAGCATATGCAAAGGGAATGGGCGAGCTTGCAAATGGTGTGTTCCGTGCACAGTTCCCATACTATTATAGAAATCCGGAAGGAATGCCACAGGATGCTGCTTTGGATTACTATATGAAATCATTGACCGATGTCTTTGAGCAGTGTGCGGCAGCCGATACCATTGCAGCAATCGTTGTTGAGCCGTTGCAGGGTGAGGGAGGATTTATCCCGGCACCAATCGAGTGGGTAAAGGCAGTGCGCAGGCTTTGTGATGATAATGGCATTCTTCTTATTGCAGATGAGGTGCAGAGTGGATTCTGCAGAACCGGACGGATGTTTGCGAGCATGTACTGGGAAGAGGCAGGCGTACAGCCGGATATTATTGCTACCGCAAAATCCATTGCAGCCGGTGTTCCGCTTTCTGCAATCATTGCAAGAAAAGAAATTATGGAGGCAGCTGCACCGGGCACCATCGGTGGAACATTCTGTGGTAACCCACTGGCTTGTGCGGCAGCGTTAAAAACCATCGAGATTATGGAGAGAGACCATCTGGCAGAGCGTTCCTGTGAGATCGGGAAGAAAGTAACCGAGCGTTATCTTGCCATGAAAGAAAAGTACAACTGCATCGGCGATGTCCGTGGACTTGGCGGAATGATCGGTATTGAGTTCGTAAAAGATAAAGAGACCAAGGAGCCGGCACCGGAGCTGACAGCAGCAGTGATCAACGCATGTGCAAAAAACGGCTTGCTCGTAGAGGGCGCAGGAACTTATAATAATGTTATCCGTTTCCTTGCACCACTGGTAATTACCGATGAGCAGCTTGCAGCAGGACTGGATATTTTTGAAAAAGCAGTAGTGACTGCTATGGAGGGATAAAATGAGTGATATTGCATTTAAGTATTTTCTTCCGGTAAACATTGAATTTGGTTCCGGAAAAGTAGCGAAAGCAGGAGAACTGACAAAGCCATATGGAAAGAAAGCGCTGATTGTCACAGGACACAGCAGTGCCAAAAAGTCAGGACTTTATGATAAAGTAAAAGACAGTCTCAAAGCAGAAGGAATCGATTCGGTTCTGTTTGATAAAGTTGCACAGAATCCGCTGACCACGACGGCAGCGGAAGGAGCCGTATTTGCAAAAGAAAATGGTTGCGATGTCGTTGTGGCCATCGGTGGCGGAAGCATTATGGATTGTGCCAAGGCGATTGCATTTCTCACCGTAAATAATGGCGATGTGAGTGATTACATTTTTGGCAAAAAAGCCAGCGATACCGCGCTTCCGATTATTCTGATCCCGACAACCTGTGGCACCGGATCGGAAGGAAATGGTTTTGCAGTGCTGACCAATCCGGACAATGGAGACAAGAAATCGCTCCGCTGCAATGCAATCGTAGCAAAAGTGTCCATCGTGGATCCGGAGTGTATGATGACGATGCCAAAGCATGTACTGGCATCCGTCGGTTTTGATGCATTGTGTCACAACATGGAAGCATATACATCAAAGATCGCGCAGCCGTTCACGGACGCATTGAGTCTTTATGCGGCAGACCTGATCGCCAATAATCTGGTGGATGTATACAAAGGTACCGGAAGCAAAGAGAGCTGGGAGAAGATCACGCTGGCAAGTACAATCGGTGGCATGGTGATCAATACTGCCGGAGTTACCCTGGCACATGGTATGGAGCATCCGGCAAGTGGATTGAAAGATATCGTACATGGAAAGGGACTTGCGGCCCTGACGCCAACGATTATTGAATCTTCTTATCAGGGTGCACCGGAGAAGTTCGCAAAACTGGCAAAACTGTTTGGTGGAGAAAAGGCAGAGGATCTGGCAGGAAAAGTGCGTGAATTGTTGGAGGCTATCGAGCTTACGTGTACATTGTCTGATCTGGGAATTGAAGAGAAAGATATTCCATGGATGGCAGAGAACTGCATGAAGGTGTCTGCTCCGAGTATTGCAAACAATCCAGTGGTATTTTCACAGGAGGAAATCGCTGAGATCTATAAAAAGGCATTGTAATATCCACATTTAAAAAATACCGTAACTTCTGAAAAATAAAGAAGTTACGGTATTTTTATGTACTCTTTTGGAATTTACAACTGCTTAAAATGATTGTAATGGTTGTCGGTATAATAAATCAGTCCGTCATTTGAATAGATAATTCTTTTACCACCGCGGCTTAAAGCACCCATCGTATCAATGTCACATTCGTAATATTTTCTGCCGGCAGCTTTTGGAAGAACTCCCTCATAATCGTGATAGATGTCACCGCCAATGCAGGCATATTTGGAATATTTCAACAGTGATCCACCGTTCCAGCCAAGTTCAGAAGCTTCTGATTTGGTAATGAAATTGGAAGGAAGTTCTCCGTATTTGCGGATGTAAGCAGCAACTTTATTTTTGCTGGTGTAGCGTCCGTTTTCTTTTAAACTGGAATCTTCTCCGGAAGTAACTGTGACGGTACATGTATAGGAGATGCCTCTGCATTTTGCAGTAATCTTTGCTTTGCCTACGGAACGGGCTTCGACGGTTCCATCATCGCAGTATGCAATTTTGGTGTTGCTTGAATACCAGGCAACTTTTGCAGGTGCATTTTTCAGTTTTAATTTGGCTGTCTTGGTATAGGCAATTGTTAAAGACTTTTTACTTAATTTGACCTGTCCGGTTGCTGCAGTTGTCGTAAAGGCCTGTACCTGAGGAACTGGCTGCGCAAAAAGCAGGATTGCGGTAAGTAATAGAAAGAGATATTTTTTTATACGTTTCATAAAGAAAACCTCCAGATATTAAATTAAACAATTATGTATATTGTAACATATATATCGAAGAAATGCATAATAAAATTAACAGTTATTGTAAGAAAAAATGGGGTGATTTGCAGGCAGATGTGGTATACTTTTCTCATAGAGTGACTATTTCGAAACGCATTGGAATCGTGTATCAGATCATTTGTGAAAGAGAGGGGAAAACGATGCAGAATTATTCAGGGGAAAAAGATTTACAGTATCATTTGCAGATTCGTCCGGGGGATGTGGGACGTTATGTGATTTTGCCGGGGGATCCTAAGCGCTGTGCAAAGATTGCGGAGCATTTTGACAATGCACATCTTGTGGCAGACAGCCGGGAATTTGTGACATATACCGGAGAACTTGACGGAGTCAAAGTCAGTGTAACTTCCACAGGAATCGGAGGTCCGTCTGCATCGATTGCAATGGAAGAACTGGTACTGTGCGGGGCGGACACCTTTATCCGTGTCGGAACCTGCGGTGGCATTGATCTTGATGTAAAAGGTGGTGATATCGTTATCGCAACCGGAGCGGTGCGCATGGAAGGGACAAGCAAGGAATATGCGCCAATCGAATATCCTGCGGTTGCGGATCTGGATATCACAAATGCTCTGGTGGCGGCCAGTCGTAAGCTTGGATACACATACCACACGGGAGTGGTACAGTGCAAAGATGCATTTTACGGACAGCATGAGCCGGAGCGGATGCCCGTAAGCTATGAACTGATCAATAAGTGGGAAGCGTGGAAACGTATGGGATGCAAGGCATCGGAGATGGAATCGGCAGCACTGTTTATTGTGGCAGCACATCTGGGCGTGCGCTGCGGAACCGATTTACTGGTAATGGGAAATCAGGAGCGGAATGCGCGTGGAATGGATAACCCAATTGTTCATGATACAGAAGCCGCAATTTCAATCGCTGTGGAGGCACTGCGGGCATTGATTCGCGAAGATCAGGAGAAGACAGGAAAGTAAAAGGAGAAGGTGAAATATATGGATTATAAAAAATATAAACGTGTTTTTACAATTGTGATTGATTCTCTTGGCGCAGGCGATGCGGTGGATGCTGCTGCATTTGGAGATGCAGGAACCGATACTTTGGGGCATATAGCAGAGTCTGTGGGAAATCTGCATATTCCAAACCTGCAGAAACTTGGTATCGCAAACATGAAGCCTTTAAAAAATATTGCACCGGTCGAGACGCCGAAAGCATACTATACGCGTTTGAACGAGGCGAGCAACGGCAAAGATACAATGACCGGACACTGGGAGATGATGGGACTTCATATTACGAAACCGTTTTTGACTTTTACCGAGCATGGATTCCCGAAGGAACTGATCGAGGAACTCGAAAAACGCACGGGGCACAAGGTAATCGGAAACAAGAGTGCCAGCGGTACGGTAATCCTTGACGAGCTTGGAGAGGAAGAGATTGCGACAGGACATATGATCGTCTATACTTCTGCGGACTCTGTATTGCAGATCTGCGGCAATGAGGAAACGTTTGGGCTCGAAGAACTGTATCGTTGCTGTGAGATCGCCAGAGAAATTACCATGAAAGATGAGTGGAAAGTCGGACGTGTGATTGCACGCCCTTACGTGGGAAAAAAGAAGGGTGAGTTTAAGCGGACCAGCAATCGTCACGATTATGCGCTTAAGCCATTTGGCAGAACGGCTTTGAGTGTGCTGAAAGATGCCGGATACGATGTGATATCCGTCGGAAAGATCTATGACATTTTTGACGGAGAGGGAATCACAGAATCCAATCGGTCAAAGAGTTCGGTTCACGGAATGGAACAGACGATAGAAATTGCACAGAGAGACTTTACCGGACTTTGCTTTGTAAATCTTGTGGATTTTGATGCACTGTGGGGACACCGGAGAAATGTCACGGGGTATGCACAGGAACTTGAGCGTTTTGATGTGAAACTGGGAGAGCTGCTTGAAGTTTTAAAAGAGGACGATCTGCTTATCATAACTGCGGACCACGGCAACGATCCGACATATACCGGAACCGATCATACGAGGGAAAAGGTTCCATTTCTTGCATATTCGTCATCTATGAAGGGAGCGAAGAAATTAAAGGAAGCTTCTACTTTTGCAATTATTGGCGCTACCATCACAGATAACTTTGGACTTTCAATGCCGGAAGGAACAATTGGCAGCTCAATTTTAGAAGAGTTAAAATAAGAGAATCAGAAAGGATGCGGAAAATGGATAGAGAAGAAATATTGAACAAGGTCGATCATACATTGCTTGCACAGACGGCAACATGGGAGGAAATCAGGGAAATTCTCGATGATGCCATGAAGTACCATACGGCATCGGCCTGCATACCGGCAGCATATGTGAAGCAGGCGGCAGAGTATGTGCAGGGCAGACTTCCAATCTGTACCGTGATCGGATTCCCGAACGGATATCATACCACCGCGGTCAAAGTATTTGAGACGAAAGATGCAGTGGCAAATGGTGCTTCGGAGATTGATATGGTCATCAATATTGGCTTCCTGAAGGATAAGCGGTACAAGGAGATTGAGGAAGAAATCCGCCAGGTTCATGCAGCCTGTGATGGAAGAATCTTAAAGGTTATCATAGAGACCTGTCTTCTTACGGAGGAAGAGAAAATAAAAATGTGTGAGATCGTTACGAAAGCCGGTGCGGAATTCATTAAAACATCGACAGGATTTTCTACCGGGGGAGCGACGTTTGCAGATGTGGAGCTGATGCGAAAGCATGTTGGTGCAAATGTGAAAGTGAAAGCGGCAGGTGGAATCGCGTCGTTTGCAGATGCAGAAAAGTTTGTAGACCTTGGTGCAGACCGGCTTGGAACAAGCCGGCTGATCAAGATTATGAAAGCAGAAAATGCTTACGCATAGTGATATTTCCTGCGTTGGCGGACAAAGAATGTGATCGTGATGCATAACGTAAGAAGTTCTGCAACGGTCACAGAACTCCAGATTCCGTTGATTCCACCGAATACAATTGGAAGAATGAGTACAGCACCAATCTGAAAGACCAGAGTGCGCAAAAAGGAAATTACTGCAGAGACGATTCCGTTACTTAAAGCGGTAAAGAATGAGGAACCGAATATATTAAAGCCGTTGATGATATACACAAGACTATAAATATGGAAACCGGTCTGTGTCATAGCAAGCAGCGTGCTGTCATAACCAACAAAAAGCTTTGCAAGCGGTGTGGCGAGAAGCTGGGCAAGAATGAAAAGAAGAATGCCCCAGGAGCCCACCAGCTGCAGGCTTTTTTTGTACAGATTTTTCAGTTCTCCATGATTTCCGGCACCATAATGGTAGCTGATGATCGGTGCGCTTCCGATGGAATAGCCAAGAAAGATTGCAATAAATATAAAATTTACATACATGATCGCAGCGTAAGCAGCGACTCCGTTTTCTCCGGCGAATTTCATTAACTGGATATTGTAAAGGGAATTTACAATGGAGCTTGAGAGATTGGTCATAAGTTCCGAAGAACCGTTGACGCAGGTCTGCATGAGAATACGGCCGTTGAACTGTGTTTTTCCAAGACGGAGCAGACTGCTGTTTTTTCTGGAAAAATAGAATACAGGAAAAAGTCCTCCAATCATCTCTCCGCAGACGGTTGCAACGGCAGCGCCCGCCAGACCGAAGCCAAGGATGCCGACAAATAGCAGATCCAGAATCATATTGGTGACACCGGCGGTAATGATGACAGCCAGTCCAAGTTTTGGTTTTTCCGCAGTCACAAAGAAACTCTGGAATACATTTTGCAGCATAAAGGCGGGCAGGGAAATAAAATTGATCCGGCCATACAAAATGCAGTTGGAGAGAAGTTCGCCTTCGGCACCGAGCAATGAGGCAACGGACGGTACCAGAAGCATGCCGAGCAATGCCAGAATGATGCCGCCGATGGCTGTCACATAGACAAGCATGGAAAAATAGGAATTGGCCCGTTTCGGATCGCCTTCTCCCAAGGTTTTGGCAACGATCGCGCTGCCTCCGGTTCCAATCATAAAGCCCAAAGCGGACAGTCCCATGAGAAACGGGAGAATCAGATTGATGGAGGCAAGGGCTGTTTTTCCAACAAAATTAGAAACAAATAATCCATCTATGACACTGTAGATGGACGTAAAAATCATCATAACGATGGACGGAAAAACAAACCGGAGCAGTTTGTTATAGGTAAAGTGTTCGGATAATTGAATTTTCATATAATAAAGAAGTCTCCTTGTATAAAATTAACAGTAACTATTCGGCAACGATAAGATCAATGCCGGCTTTTTCGTAGATTTCCTTGGTGTTTTGGGACAATCCGGCATCCGTGATCACAAGATGCAGATCGTCGATGGACGCATAGCTGGAAATGGAAGACGTATCGAATTTGGTATGGTCGATCAGTGCGATGGTTTTGGCAGATGCTTTGATACACATACGTTTCAGGTCGGCCTCATAAATACTGAAATCGGTCAGCCCGTTTTCCACCGAAAAGCCACGGGCAGAAACAAATGCGATGTCAGTATGGATTTTTTTAAGCAGATCTTCTCCGAGCAGTCCTTCAATGGAAGAAGATGCAGAAGTTACGATACCGCCGGTAAGAATCACGGTAATGCCAGGGACATCTTTGAGTGCCAGGGCAAGGTTGATACCGTTCGTAATGACAGTAAGCTCCGTGAATCCGGTCAGTTTCATTCCGAGTGTGTAAGCCGTGGAGCTGGCATCAAGGAAGATACACATATGATCTTTCACAAAGGTTACAGCCGTATCGGCAATCATTTCCTTTTCTTTTTGATTTTCCAGCGCACGTTCATCAAAGTAATAAGCTCGTCCGGTAAGCTCTTTCTGGCCGGTAGAATTGTCACGATATACAGCACCACCATGTGTTTTGGTCAGGAGTTTTTCTTTGTCCATCTGATTTAAGTCGGTGCGGATGGTGGTGGCAGATACGCCAAGCATCTCGCTCAGTTCGTTGGTGGTTGCTTTTCTATTTTCTTCTAAATATTTTAAAATATGTTTCTGGCGTTCCAGTTGCAGCATAAAACGTTATGCCTCCTATTATTATATGCTTGGTGTAGTGCAGGCCAATAAGGTATGCAGCGATGATACACTTTGACTTCTTAATCATAACCTGAAATAAGAATTTATGCCAGCCCTAAATGAGAAAATAAAAAATAGCTTTTGTTCACTTTTGATAACTTTTATTTATTTTGTTTTGTGCTTGCGTTTGCTTGCGAACTGTGTTATATTAAGGCTGGAAGATAAAACAAACGCAAATATAAATGGAGGTATTTTATTATGAAGTTTTTCGTGGATACAGCAAATGTAGAGGATATTAAGAAAGCAAATGATATGGGTGTTATCTGTGGAGTTACCACAAATCCATCGCTTATCGCAAAAGAAGGAA
>OLSQ01000285.1_pt1 | contig 53158 bp, 47 predicted proteins | sample 1672561 | NCBI WGS metagenome assembly OLSQ01 (sample SAMEA3136699, study PRJEB25190) | human gut metagenome | biome: human gut; feature: human-associated habitat; material: faeces | place: Austria | collected 2013
AAGGTTCCCTGGAAGTCGTGACCGGGTGATTATTCATCGCTTACGAAGCAAAAGTTCTTACTTAAATTCAAATACCATATAAACAATTAGAAAAAAAATTCGGATATAGCAACTTTTATCCTGTTGCTATATCCGAATTTTTTACTTAATCTCCCTTTTTTCCAATAGATACCCCCCAAAAATTAAAATTGCAACGCTTACTATTAAATATCCTAACAATTCTATATAAGAAACAGCTCTGTTACAACAGTAGTTCATCCAATAATACATCGGATTACAGTATATAAACATTCTTACTACTTTCACTAATGTTTCCATGCGATCCCATACCATTATATATATAGAAATTCCTGCAAAGATATACAAACAGCTTAAGCCTACTACAATTCCCACATTTCTAGTAAGAACACATATAAAAACTATGAAACATATAAATGCGGCCAGAACCAGATAGTTTAAAATAAATATTCTTATCACGTCACTTACATAATAGCTTCGTATATCGATTCCTGTTTGTAAAATTTCAATCAGACCAAATATTGTAATATATATAAAGTACAGGCCAAATGTAACACATAGAATAGTAGCAACTTTACTGATATAAATACTCCATTTATTTATCCCTGTGGCTACTGCTAATTTTATTGTTCCAGTGCTATACTCTTTAGTAAAAAATAGCGCTGTAATAAACAAAACAATAATCCAAAAAAAACAAGTATACGCAAATGTCGAGCGTAGAATTTCATTAAACTCCGGACTACTCTGGTTCATATAACCCTTTGCTTGAAATCCTATATAAGTTACCATACCATCACCACCGGCAAAAAAGGACATGTCACCAAAAGCAAATGATAATCCAACAATCGCTACTATTACCAAAAAAGAAATTACTATGTTCATGGAATGGAACATTTTATAAAATTCAGCCTTTAATTGTCTTGACAATTCTATACACCTCCTAAATTAATTTTGAATAATATTCTTCCAACGTTTCTGTAACATTCTGCATATTCTTTACTTGAACTCCATTTTTACTCAATATCAGTAAAAGACGTGCTGTTTCTTGATCATAATTACGGATAATTAGCTTTCCAATTCCAACAGTCTCCGTACAAATAGAAGCAAAATTTTTCTCTAAAATATCTAATGCTTTTGCTGAATCATCCACCTCTATTTCAAGATATTTTTCACATGCCTCATCCAATTCCTTGGCTGTCATCTGCTTTACTAAAGTTCCTTTGCTAAGAATTCCATAAGATGTTGCCAATAAATGCAATTCTGATAAAATATGTGTTGAAATTAATATAGTGGTCCCTTTTTCCTGATTAAGCCTTAACAATAAATTTCTTATTTCCATAATACCTGTGGGATCTAAACCGTTTGTAGGTTCATCGAGCACCAAAAAATCCGGATTATTAATTAATGCTATTGCAAGCGCCAGCCTTTGCCGCATACCTAAAGAAAAATTTTTAGCTTTTTTTCTTCCCGCCTCTTCTAAACCAACCGTTCTTAACAAACTTGCAATATCCTTTTTACTGCCAACTCCTTTTTGCAACATCTGCACTTCTAAATTTTCTTTTGCTGTCATTTCCAGATACAATGCCGGGCTTTCAATAATACTTCCTATTTTTTTTCGCTCTTTACTAAGATCGTTTCCTACCTTTCCAAATAAAGAAATTTCACCACTAGAAGGAAAGGCTAATCCCGTTAAGATTCTAATCATCGTTGTTTTTCCTGCTCCATTTTCGCCGATGAAACCATAAATATCTCCTTTTTTGACTTCCATTGAAACATGTTTCAACGCAACTGTATTCTTGTATCTTTTTGTGACATCTTTTGCTGCAAAAACTATTTCTCTCATGCTTATCTCCTTTCAATATTTTTATTTATATAGGCGTTTGCGAAACACCTATAGCCGCATAAATACGGCATTTTTTTGTTGTTAAAATAAAATATCTCCTCAAGGTTTATGGTAAAATAGAGTTGCGAAAAACTATAAACCAATCCACCAAAAGGAGATATACCTATATGATAACACATAAGCAACTCACTTTGGCAGAAGTTTTTGAAGATTGCCAAAATAAATTCGACAACGACAAATATCAGTTCCTTTCGCTTCTTGATGAAGCCATTAACCTTGATGAAATTGTTCCTATTTCTTTTATTTCTCATTTTTACGCCAGTACCGGAAGACCTCGCAAACATCAGCTTTATCCAATGCTTAAGGCACTTCTTATCCAGCGTATTTTCTCAATCCCGACGGACACACTCCTGATCATATTTCTGAAATATTCCCAGGAACTGCGTGATTTCTGCGGTTTTGATGTTGTTCCGGATGGTTCCAAATTTACACGTTTCAAACAGGATTTTTTATCGGACTTACAATCTATGTTCGATCATCTTGTTGATCTGACCGAACCGATCTGCCAAAATCTTAATCCTGCCCTTGCTTCCATGACAATCTTCGATACCTCTGGCATTGAAGCATGGGTTACAGAAAATAACCCCAAATATGCCAACCGTATTATCAAGCAGCTAAAGGCTTTCAAGAAATCCCATAACCTTGATGATTCCTATGATCCTTATAAAGCTGCTTATGGCTCTATGCCAACTCATGCGGCTTCCAATCAGGCAATCCAGCAGATGTACATCAATGGACATTTCTGTTACGCCTATAAATTTGGCATTATTACGAACGGGCTTGGTATTGTTCTGTGAACTTCCTATAAAATCAACTCTCGCTAAGCAGAAATGGCGTATTTTCGATATTTTCAGCAAAAAATGAGAGAAAAACTAAGAGTTAATTAACTCTCGTAAAATCACTTCAAAACATGCTATAAATGGCTTAAAATAAGCATTTTAGAAAACGAGAGTTAAAATATCAGGAAGTTCACATGTTCGTGATATCACTTTCTACAACAAGGACTTTCTAAAAAAACATCCTGATATCGTTGTCGGGAAGAAATCAGATTCACCGGATGAGGATAAATCCCTTGCCGATTCGAAAGCACTTCTTCCAGTTTTAATTGACTTTTTCCAGAAACATCCTTTAATAAATCCAAAGACGTTTCTTGGAGATGCTGCGTTTGATGCCATTAACATTTACAAATCCCTCTTTGAAGAAATTGGCTTTCAAAAAGCATTTATCCCTTTAAAAACAAAGCTTTCTGTGGAAGGAACCGACTATACTGTCAATGAAAACGGTATTCCCTGCTGTCCTCACGATCCATCACTTCCGATGCGGCGTGAAGGAAGCAGATCACATTTGCGGAGCAAACTTCCTACCATGAAGTTTGTATGTCCAAAAATGAAATGGGAATACAATCCTGCCGACAGGTCAAAACGTCGCGTATGTCATTGTGACAATCCATGTACATCTTCTTCCTGCGGACGAATGATCTACATTTATCCTGAAAAGAACCTTCGTGCCTATCCTGGTGTAGAACGCGGCTCACAGGAATGGGAGGATACTTACAAGATCCGTGTAAATGTTGAAAAGTCAATCAACCATTTCAAAGATAGTTTCTGCATTGCGGATCGTAAGACCCAGAATGAGAAAACGCTTCATGCTGATTTACTTCTTGCTGGAATCACCCAGCTCGTTACTGTGCTTGTCGCTGATAAGATTCATCAGTACCAATACATTCGGAGTTTGAAGCCTTTGATTGCCTGATTATTAATATGCATATAATCTTTTCTTCGCAGTTTATCTGGGAAGTCTTTTAGTCATGTCTAAATTTAGAAGCACCTACTTTTCATCTTAAGAATCCTGCGTTGCAGGATTCTTACCGCTTTTTAATCAGGATTGCGAACTTGTTTCGCAATTACCTATTTTTATTTATAGAACTGCTGTTGTGCTGTGAACATTTTATAGTATTCACCTTTAACCGCCATCAACTGATTGTGACTTCCCTGTTCAATAATACGCCCCTCCTTCATGACTATTATTTTGTCGCATAATCTAGTTACACCTAGTCTATGTGAAATTAGTATAAGCGATTTTTTTTGACAAATATCATCAAAATTTTCATACAAATCATTTTCACTTTTAGGGTCTAAACTTGCTACCGGCTCATCCATTATAAGTATTTTTGTTTCCGGCTTTACTAAAGCCCTAGATATTGCTAATTTTTGCCATTGTCCTCCAGATAACTCAATTCCTAAATCGTTTATTTTTCCCAACATCGTTTTTTCCATCTCTGGAAAGTTTTTTATAAAATCATTTTTTTCTACAAACTTATTAATGTATTTCTTGCTTATCTGTCTATTTAGAAAAACATTGTCCTCTATACTCATTTGATACTTAATATAATCTTGAAAAAGGCAAGAAACTTTCTTTCTATAATCTCTTAATACATTTTGCAAATTTTCTTTTCCAATTTTTACCACGCCCGTTGTCGGCTCATATATCCCCAATAACAAATAAAGCAACGTTGTTTTTCCGGAACCATTCTCCCCAACTATTGCAACCTTTTCTCCTTCTTTTATATGTAGATTTATATTGTTTAAAACTTTTTTTTCTGATCCTGGATAAACAAAACTTACATTCTCCAATTGCAGATCAAACGATTTCAAATCTATATTTATTAAAGGTTCTTCTTCTAAATCAATAAAAGTTTTCCAATCTTTTAAATTAAAAGAAAAATCGCTCATCGACATAAAGTTATCCGCAATAGATGAAAAGCTAGAAATTATCCCTTGTAATGCTGTTATAATAAGCATGATATCTCCAAGTGTTATATTACCGTCTCTATACTTACAATATCCCCAAAATAAAGTTGTACCTATTATTCCATATTGAAAAATATTTACTAATATATTTTCTCTTAACTGTTTAATCGCTAATCGTTTTTCCACTATATATACTTTTTCTCGTTCTTTTTGTACTTTTCCCTTTATATAATCTAAACTTTCAAAAGTCCGTATATCTTTAGCATTTTCTCTTTCTGTCAAAACGCTATTTAAATAATTAACATATCGACGCTTGTCACTTAATTCAACATTTTGTTCATATTTTTTTCTTTGCTGAAAAAAAAACAATATGCAGTATGGAACAAGTGAACATGTAATTATTATCGGTAAATAACAATTTATTGTCGAAATAATACCGATATAACTAATGGTAGTTATAATCATCATAAATAAAGCAAGTACATTTCCAAAAGTATTAATCGTTTCAAAAGTAATATTTTCTCTAACTCTGCTTATCAAATCAAATACTGCTTTATCTTCATACAGTTCCGCTCTTATCACTGATAATTTCTTGTTAATTACATAATTTATCCGATTATTCAAACGATAATTTAGTTTTACTGCGAAATTAGATTGCAAATTTTCAATCGATTCTTGTAGAAACTGTGCTATCACATATATCACAACGAGTAATATAATATTAACGGGGCTTGTATTTTCATGGCTAAAATAATCTATTAGCAATTTATACAACCAAGTTATACAGGGAGTAAGAATTGCCACAAAAAATATCAAAGTTATCCACGCGAATACATGTTTATATTCTAATTCCTTTAAAATAATTCTCAAGCTCAATAAATTGTTCTTTATTTTTTTCATGTTTATACGAATTCCTTTCATTCCATAAGGTGCGAAATGATAAATCTATCTCGCATTAAACATACCATTTGGCTTGGGATTTATAAAACTCTCTATAACTTTGATTTTTTTGCATTAAATCATTGTGCTTTCCTTCGCATACAATTTTTCCGCTTTTCATAAACACTACTCTATCTGCCAAATGTACTACTCCCACTCTATGCGAAACTATAATAACCCCTTTTTCTTCACATAAATCCATAAGATCCTCAAATTGCTTTTTTTCACTTAAAGGATCTATAGCTGCTGTTGGCTCATCAAAGATAATCAAATCTGTATCTTTAAATATTCCCCTAGCTATCGCAGTTTTCTGCCATTCTCCTCCCGATAGTTCTAGGCCATCTTTAAAAAACTCCTTTCCTAACTCTGTATCATATCCCCTTACTAATCTTTTTTTTAATTTATGTAAGCCAACATCTTCTATTGCCGTTGAAATTTTTAAATCATCAATCATATAATTTTGCTGACCAATTCCTATATTTTCTCTCACAGTAAACCGAAATTTAGAAAAATCTTGGAAAACAGCACTCTTTTGTTCTGCGTTGACCATAATAATCCCTGAATCTTCCTTTAACAATCCTAAAATAATTTTTACTAGTGTACTTTTTCCACTACCATTTTCACCCAAAATAACAATCTTTTCGCCTTTCCTCATAAAAAAATCTATTCCATTTAATGCAATTCGATCATTATATTTAAATACTATATTTTTTAAATTAACCAATAAATCTTTGGATGCCTCCTTACAAATCCTATGCTCAAGTTTCTGATATTCTGAAACCTCATTAAAAGCCTCAACATACATGTCATTTTGCTTAAGTTTACTTGCCAAATCAATCATGTTGGAAACACTTGACACGAAAAGCACATTACTTTGTAAAATTAAAATTACCTGTCCAACATCTATATTTCCGATTCGCGTTTGCTCTACTAAAAAAAGCAGTAACATCGCTTCAATCAAAAACATTATACTACTCCAAAATATATTGGTTTTTGTCCATTTACCACTAAATTTAATATGACTACTTTCAATATTATTGTATATATCTTTACGCTTGTTTTCTAACCAATCAAATACAAAGAAACTTCGTATTTCTTTTATTGCGCTTTTATCTTGAAGCAATTCATTAAAATAATCATGTTCCCTTTGCTTTTTATTGTGAAACTGCATTAAATCAATAGACTCTTTTGTATAACAAAATACAAACGCATTTTGAATTATTACCATAAAAATAAAAATCCCCAAATAAATTGGGCTAATCCTAGTGACAGAAATACATACTGCCACAACACTAATAATTGTGCCAGCGAAACTGGTTATAGTATAAAAATCTTCTAATATTTTTCCATCAATAGCCGTTCGTGCTTTCTTGACTTCAAGAAGAAACTCTGCCTTGTCCAAGTTTAAAATATTTGTATGATAAATTGAATCATACAGTTTGGGATACATTTTTTTTGCCACCTTATTCTGTAAACATATATCTAATATGGACAGTATCTGTGACTGTATCCCTTTAATCACTAAAATACTAATCAAAACACAGATATAAAATAATGCTGCATTCCATTCGTTTGACATCATGTAATCTGTCATTTTTTTAACTGATTCAATTTCGACATTAGGTACTAAATGCAATAATAAATCAATTACTAAGTACACTATTGAAAAAAATGGTGTTATCTCTAATAATAACTTTATTTTTTTTAAAAATTTCATATGAATTATCCTTATTATAGGGCCTTCCAATTTGAAAGGCCCACTTCCCGCGCTAGTAAAACTAATATATAATAACCTTGATCAATTAACTATTAATAGTATATTTACTGCAGGAAAATCCGAATGAACAGGAAAATCCTTTTTTACTACATTTAAAAACTTCTCCACTTGAGCACGAATGTCCAATGCAGGATCCTTTTGGCTCAATTGCCCCTGTACTAGCTACTGTTACAATTGGTTTTGTATACTTCATCAATATTACCTCCATTTATTGTATTTATTTTACTAACGCAGTTATATTTGGTTATTATATATTATCTTTAGCAATGGATGTTACCAACGAATCTGCCATTAAAAACTTTCTCAATTCACAGTCTCCGTCTGTTTCTAGTGCTGATCCATTGTTTGCAGAATTAGCAATACAACCTTTTCCACAATTTTTTTTAAAAACACACTTTTTACAAGCCGGCTTAAAGTCATTGCATAAATAGAAATGATTTATAAATTTCTCAAATTTCTCAGAAGCAAGTATCTCATGCAAGGACTGCCTATTTACATTTCCTAAAGAATATTCGATACCATCGAAAATTTGACATAAATAGGTATTTCCTTTAGCATCAATTCTCGGAGCAAAAGGCGGTTTCTCTTCTTTAGAAGTTGTTATGAAAGGACAGGAGAAAGAAAATGCCGCCTCCGGAATTCCCACACTAATTCCACTTTCCTTAAGAGCATTCACTTTTTCACTATTATGTAATTCATTCAAAATCTCTTGTTTTTTAAACAAATCTAAATCAATTAAATCCTTTATTGATTTTCCGCGCCCCATAGCAGACAAAAAGCTAACGACCACGTGCCCTGCATTCTGCCCCCAATGCAAAACAAAATTTTCTGCATCTTTGTAATTAAGCTTGGAAATCATTCCTCTAACAATAATTTTCTTATTGCCAGCCTCCAGCAAGCGATCCAAACCTCTAAGTGTTTTCTCGTAGTTTCCCTTTCCACAAATCGCATCATGTTGCTCTGCATTAATTCCATTAAGACTAACTTGAACACCTATTCCACTCGCCGTTAGTTTCTTTGCAATCTCATCGGTAATTAATGTGGCATTTGTTATTAATACACTATCATTATTTATCTTGTCTTGCGCATACTCCAACATTTTCCATATATCAGGATGTAATAACGGTTCCCCGCCAGAAAACGTAATATCCGGCTTTTCGTCAAACTCATCAATTAGCCTTTTAAACAGTTCAAAACTAATCTCATTTTTCAAGATACCTGATTCATTATAACAATGCAGACAACGCAAATTACATTTGGACGTTATCTCTAAATAAAATCCTTTTAAATCAAACTGTTCACTTGGTTTTATAAATTCCATCTCTTATCCTTTCTTAATTCTAATAAGTCCTGATTCTTCCATCGCCTGTAGCGCCTCAATGCAATCATTCATCAACATGTCAAAGCTTAATGATTCTTTGTCCAATATTATTTCAAATAATTCTTTACATAAATTCTCTACTGTTTTCCCAGAACAATTTTCATACAAAAACCTTGAAGTTTCGTTTAAAACACATACTTTTTCATCATTATCCAATAACACAATCAAAGAATTACCTTGTGGTTGGAAGCAGAATTCTGAATCATCGCACTTGCTGATTATATAGTTTTTCTCCATATATTTCTCCCTTCATGTTTTACGTTTGTCTTATTTTACATTTGTCTTATTTTATCATTCGATTTACCTTCTGTCAATACGTAAGTGCCTCAAAACATGGCGTAGTGACTGCCTCTTCCATTCCTGATATACTGTGACAAACCGTATATTTAAGGAGGCACACTTATGGCAGGACAAAATCAGGAAACAATCACAACGTTTGGAGAGGTTCCGCATTCTTCCAATATCTCTTATTCTCAGAATCGTTCCTCTTCCCATGATAACCGGCTGATGATCTATTTTCAGGGAATGAAAGTTTATATTCCAGATAACTTTCAGCCAGATACACTTCTAAAACTTCTTCAGACACTGAAAAAGTTATGATGAAGCGTATTGCAGAAGGAACCACCAGGATCTTCCTTGCCTGCGGAGCCACAGATTTTCGAAAACAGATCTCCGGACTGGCTGCTACTGTCAGTCTCAGCTTCAAACTGGATCCTTATAATATGGAAAGGGAAACAAATATCGCTCTATTCCCTTACTCAGAGAAACAGAAAAGATCGTATCAAAATATATCAAACGTTTCCGCCTTACACCAGATGCTCCATTGTTTTGTAATAAAAACGGGGAGCGGTTAACAAGGCAGGGCATCCGTTATATAATACAAAAATACTCCAAAATGGCTAACAAAAACGAACCAGGAATTATTGAAAGTTCTGCGTATCCTCACATACTTCGCCATAGTCAGGCTACACACCTTGTGAACAGAGGCGTAAACATATACAATGTCAGAGATTTTCTAGGCCATGAATCTGTGGCGACTACCCAGATTTATCTGACTACGAATCCTGAAATCACAAGAAAGGCTATAGAATCCGTTGCCGAGAAAACTGTACCTGAAAGTCTTGATTTCTTCTCTGAAGAGGAGCGGGATGATCTACTTTTTTCTTGGATTCCTTAGGGTAGCAGACAAGTGTTAATATAAAGTCAGTAAGAGTTCAATGTAGCTAATGATTGCATGGAACTGTTTGGTTTTACATTACATATTATCTGTTAGAACATACTCAGGGACTCCCATATACAAAAATGCATGGATCATTCCAATAAACAGGTTCTCCTGTTTGGCGTTTGGAAAAAACTCGATATATCGTTGTCCGCAGCAATGACAGATCATGGCAAAACAGGCAACTTTATAAGTGTTACCAGAGGTGTTTTCTACTTATACGAACCCCCAGTCCATCTGGTATGATTCTCCTGGTGCTGTATGGTAACGCTGACCACGGCTGCCTTGAGAAACCACAAGCTGCCTTTTGTGGGACAAGTTCCTTATGTTTGGAAATATAGTCTTTAACGATGGTTAAGCCACCCTGGAAACCATTCTCTTTTAATCTGTCATAACAGAGGGCAGAGTTGGTAATTCCTTTTCGGAGTAATTCATCAATAATACATGTGAATCCTGTCAGAAGAGTGTGTTCGGCTTTACGACCGGTGAGTGCATGTGGAAGGTCAATAAAGCCGGATTTTTTTATTCTTCGCAGTTTGGCCCGTGAGATTCCTGTCCTGCGTACGTTCTAACTCTGCAAGGTTAACTTTATCAGGATTGAATTTTTCTCCCATTTCCCTCTTCATTTCATTGAGGGCATGTGCTATTATTTCAGTTAAGTCATTGTGTTTTTCTCCCATTGTGATTTCTACTGATGCATTGGCATACATCATTTTAGAGCACGAAGGGGAAAATACAATGGCTTTTTCTATCCGACTAAAAATGGTTAATTCTAAGCGACTCTAGGTGGTCGATTTCTCCCGACCCTAACATTACCATTTACTAACTTTCTCAAGATTCCTTGCAGACTGATCTACTGGTCCCCACAAAGCCAGCCCCATGAACATCCCTCCCTAATTTGGGTTACTTTAAAGGGCAGTCCTTACGAACTGCCCCATTTGACTTTGATTATCCTTTATTTTCCTATTCACTAAATTTCATTTGCTTTAATCGTTTCTACATTTCCCCAACGATTTCTAACTATATGCACATCTATCTCCCCATCCTCAAAATAAATTACAGACTTCGTAAAAAAGTGGATATCTTCAAAGTTTCTTACTAATTTATTTTGATAATGTAGACGTCCTGTATCCATATCATATTCCAATCCATATTCATTATATTTTAAAAAAGTAGACTTATTGATTTCAGCAAAGATTTTTCCAAAAATATTATTGTAATAGTTTGGAGAATCTATATTTCCATTTTGTATTATACTTTTACATTTTAGATAGGTATTCGAGTTCGTTAAAGACAACTTGGACGAAGTTATGGTTAAGCCGCCCACAACAGTAATCAAAAACAATGTTCCCAATATAATTCCGCGTTTCTTCTTTCTATGATGTGTAGCTGCTTTTACTCTTCTCCGTGCAATATCACTTCCGCTAAAAAAAGAACTTCCCCCCGGAACTTGTATTCTTGTCTGCCAAGTTAATGTATCAACAATAGTTCTAGCATACTGAAATCTAAAGTCCTCTTCTTTGTCACAAAGAACCCTTTCATCACAAGCCAATTCACAATAAGTTTTTTCTGTTTTCATCAAATAATGCACAACTGGATTATACCAGTTTATTATTTCAATTAATCTTAAAATAAGACTTAAAGCATTATCATTGTATTTCAAATGGGTTACTTCATGGGAAAGATAGTTATATATTTTTTCGTCACTCATATTTCTTAATCTAAAGGGCATTATAATATATTTTTTATGTATACCTACTGCCATTGGAGACAAGATCACTTCGTTCTCCAATAATTCTACTTTTCCCCTCATGTTAAATTCATCTATTACTTGCGCGAATATTTTATAAAAATTAGGAGATATCTCTTTTTTATTCCATCTTCTAATTAAACTCATTAAATTTTTCTGTTTTTTTAAATCATTGACCAGTCTTATTAAAATTCCTATTCCAATGATTACTTGCACAACTATAGTAATATTAATATTTTCCTTTATTTCTAACGTTTCAATTATTGTTCTGCTCAAGATAGAAAAATTTCTAACAATACTCCCTTCTTGTTCTTTGGGTATTATCGTCAAAACATTTGTTAAAAATCCCACAGGAAATAGATAGAGTGCCGCCATAAAACACAACAAAATACGTAAACTACGAGCTCGAAAAATTTTTTCCAAAATAGGCAATATTATTAAAAGAAGAAGTGTTACAATTGATATATAAATTAACTGTATTAAGTATTCTACCCAAAACACTTATTCTAATCACTCCAATCTTTTCTATTTTTAATTAATTCATCCAATTCTTCAATTTCTTTGCTACTGATACTTCCAGCCATAAATAATAGATCCATAAAACTCTTTAATGAATTGTTATGATATTCTTTTATAAATTTCTTTGTTTCCAGTGTCAAATATTCATCTCTATCAACAATTGGATAATATAATCTTTCTTTACTAAATTTCTCAGTACGTAAAAAACCTTTATTTACTAATCGTTGTAGCAACGTTAATACTGTTGCTATTTTCCAGTGTTTATCATTTCCTAGCTGCTCCATAACAATAGCAGAAGTTATAGGAGGGGTATTTTCCCAAACAACTTTCATCACTTCAAATTCGGTATCCGACAATTTTGATTTAATACTTTTCACTTTCACTACCGCCTTTTTATTTTTTACAAACGTCTTATATAATATAGTATATCATTCTAATATTAAACTGTCCATAATTTTCTTTTAATTGCAGAGATTTCGCTTTTAGTTTTTTGGTTCATGCATTTTTATAAAAAATATGTTCCTCTGACATTCTGCTCGCAGCTGTTACTCTTTTTGACCCCAATGCGCACAAAGTTCCCCTCTGCTTCGTCTCTGTCTTTTTTTCTTATATTATTTTTGATCTCTTTTATACAGATCTTATCCACCTTTTTGATACAGGATCTGTTTTACTTTCTCTGTCAGCAGATCATCTCTGAACATCCGGCTTACGCTCTTTCTTGTAATCCTGCTCCTTACAAACTTCTGAATCCGCCGATACAGGTACAGCTCCCTCATGTTGAACCCTATGATCATCAGATTAAATATAACTTCTACTGCCGCATGACAGTAACAGTGCTTTGCGTGGTAGTACGTCTTTAACTGGTGGAACCCATTCTCTTCGATATCCCACCTGCAGTTCATCATCTCCCATAAGATCTCAGGGGCTGTCTGTTCCAGCGTTGTTACCAGCCACATTTCATGGTATTTCACTACCCGCAGCCTGTATGGACAGTTTTCAATCTCAAACCCTGAAAGATCCCATACCTCGACCGTCTTTTTGCCGCGTTGAAATGATCTCGCTTTTCCTTCCCCTTGATCAAAAAATCCTTCGGCGTCCTGAAAGATCGGACGCTTCTCATCTTTTAACCGGATGACTGTTTCCAGTCCATTTTCTTTTATCGTATTGATAAATGGCGCATTCAGGTACAATGCGTCTGCCACGATCACATCCGCAAAGTGACCGTGTCTTTGTCTGAGCCGTTCGATCAGGCGTTTTCCTCCGGTCAGCTCCCCTTCATCCTTTTCCGCTCCGTCTCTTGGCTTTAACATTTCCTGGCCAGGTATCACATGCGGCGCTTTTCCGACCGTCATACAGACCACACTCCGATGGAAATATTCCGTTTCACCTGTACGGTTTTTCCGGGTAAGACAGTCCGGGCAGGATTTTTTGTGCTGCTGAACAATTCCACTCCGTCAATTCCGGCTACCACATGTCCACCAATGGTCCCCTCCCAGAATACACGGTTCTTTTTTAGTGTATCGATTGTTTCTTCATGGATCTTTCGGACCTCTTCCGGATCAATCCCGGACACAAGATCCCTGACTGCGTCAATTTTAGGGATTTTTCCATTGATGCAGTTTCTTAGTCTTTTGGACATGCTTTCCGGTGCGGAAAAAACAGTGTGAAAACTTTCATACTGCAGCATCAGGAAAAGCAGCACTGGCATAACAATGTTAAACAGAGGAATTGATTTTCTTTTTCTTTTATCCGATAAGCACTTGATTTTTTGCTGGATTTTATATACACTTGTTATATAAGTTAACAGTTTTTTTAATGCTAATTTTTCATTAAGAACACCTTCTTTCATATGTGTATGTGTTTTGTGGGTAACATAATTATACAGCAAAAGGTGTCCTTTTTGGTTGTTTATATATAAAAAAATGTAACTTTTTATTCCATATGGTTCTTTACGGTTTTCCACATAAACAGTTGATAAAACTGGCATCTTTTTTCTTAAAAGCGAAATCTCTGTTTTAATTGTGGTTTTCCATTATATTATATTACATTACTAAATACAACTAATAATCGTTCATAGATAAAACTTCTACGTTCATTAAAAAAGCTATTACTGTTTCCAGCAATAGCTCCTTTTAAATATTTTCCGCCTTGTCTTCACAATTTACTTAAAGAAAGTACAACTGAATCCTTTACTGGTTGAACATTTGTATGGCTGAGAACAGCTATAGATAAAACATCCACCTCTTGGCTGAACTCCATTAGTTGTTGCTGTTTTTACGGTTGGTTTAGTATATTTCATCCTTCAGATCCTCCTTTCTTTAATTTTAGATAATTCTTCTGACATCGGTTAATAATTCCAAAGAGTTTATATATTAACCATATTTACATTTTGTAATTCATCATTAACAAGGCAGAAAATACTAAAAACTGTTTTACATTTGTCTTATTTTAGCATATTTATTTCCAATAGTCAACTATAAAGAAGTCTTAATTACGGAATGTATAATCCATCGCAAATCAAAAGATCCCAATTTGTAACTAGTATAATCCATTTTAATTGTATTTATGTTTGAAGTATGGTATACTATTCCCATAATGAAAGGGGAATGATACGATGCCAAATACAGTAAAAGTGCTGAAGCTTACAACGGATGAAAAAAGCTCTTTAGAGTGTCTTCTTCGATGTCCAACAACGGAAGCCAGAAAATATATCCGGGCAAAGATTTTGTTATTAAAAAGTGATTCTTATACCAATGAAGCCATTGCCGACAAGCTTGATATAACCGTGCCTACCGTCCGCTTATGTCTCCAGAAATATTTTGCTGGCGGTATTGATAATGCTTTAAACGATTGCAAAGGAAAAGGTCGCAAGCAGGAAATATCCGATGATGACATCACATGGGTGGTCAATAAAGCATGCCAGAAGCCGCTGGATTACGGTTTTTCTGCTGAATTTTGGTATCCCGCCAGCTTTACTCGTTTTATACAGTCTATTGCTGTGAAGGAAGGGCATCCAAGGTTAGAACATGTTTCAGAATTTTCTCTCAGGAAAATTCTTGCCAATGCCAAAATCCGTCCTTTTAAAGTCACATATTACTGCGAAAGAAGGGATCCTGATTTCGATTCAAAGATGCACGATGTCCTTGTAATTTATAAGCAGGTTTCACTGCAGTTTGATAAAGACGGGAATCTGCTACCTTTTGAGGGAACCCCTGTCCATACGTTATCCTATGACGAGAAACCGGGAATACAAGCAATCGGCTCCACAACTCCAGATCTGCCGCCGATTAGTAATACAGAGAAAGGCAGCAGCTATATGCGGGATTATGAGTATATCCGCTATGGTACTATATCGTTACTGGCGGCGATAGATCTTCTTACAGAAGAGGCAATCCCACTGGTGAGTGATACCCACAAAAGTTCAGATTTTGTGGAGTTCCTGACACGGTTGGATGCAAAATATCCTGAAGGTGATAAAATACGTCTCATCCTTGACAACCATTCGGCACATACATCGCAGGAAACACAGCGATATTTAAATAACCATTTAGGAAGGTTTGAGTTTGTATTCACACCAACTCATGGTTCCTGGCTTAACTTGGTAGAAGGTTTTTTCAGCAAACTCACAAAGCAAATGCTTCAAGGTATACGTGTTGCCAGCAAGGAAGAACTGTCGGAGCGGATTTATAAATACTTTGATGAGATTAATCAGATTCCTATTCCATACCATTGGTCTTATAATCTCGATGGTATCGACCTGGCTACAGAGGATATTGACCAGATTGTGTATGAAGTTGTCAATGCCAAGGCGGCATCGGAAGAACTGAGTTGTAAACGTGCACCTAAGCCTATAAAACGCAGTCCTAAAAAGTCTGCCAAAACAGAAAACTAATTAAAACGGATTATACTAGTACAGAATCGCATTAATTATTAAGTAATATCCCTATGGAAATTTTTCAAAATATATGGCATAATCAAAAGAAAAATCAAGGAGATCATTCATATGCCATTTGTTGCTGCACCTGTTAAAATACCAGAAGACATCCACCACATTCTTTCCAAATTTTCAAAAAGCAGGACCTTACCAGCCCGTCAGGTACAACGTGCCAAAATAATCCTGCTGGCGGCTGATGGTATGAACAATATGCAGATATCGACTCGGGTAGGTCTTGGACAGGATTCTGTCAGCAAGTGGCGGGGGCGTTTCCTTAAAGCTCTTCCCCTTTTGCAGGAGATTGCTGAAAAGGACCGTTCCCATCTGGAAGATGCTGTTTCTTCTTTTCTTAATGACCGCCCACGTCCGGGACAGCCAGCTCATTATACAGACGAGCAGATCATCAGGATCCTTGAGATTGCCTGCCGTGAGCCACAGGAATTTGGATATGAAGTCAGTCACTGGAGTCTCAATCTGCTTGTGAACGCCGTAGTAAAGGAAGGGATTGTGGAGTCTATATCTGCAAAAACAGTAAGTCGTTTTTTTAAATATGAGGGAAATCCACCCGCATCTCATCCGTTACTGGCTTCATTCCTCCGAGAAAACAGATCCTCCGGAAACTTTTGCGGAGAAAGTGAATGAGATCTGCACTGTTTACCACGAAGCAGAGACAGTCCATGAAAATGGCGGACATACAATCTCCGTGGATGAAATGACAGGCATTCAGGCATTGGAACACAAATATCCGGATAAACCTGTAATTCCCGGGAAAGCAGCCCATATGGAATTTGAATATATCCGCCATGGAACGGTCAGCCTCATCGGTTTTTTTGATGTTGCTACAGGACGTATGGAAAAACCATATTTAAACAGTACACGTACAGAGAAAGATTTCGTTGAAGCCATACGTGCATTGATAGAAACAGATCCTGAGACACCATGGACATTTGTCTGTGATGGTTTAAATATACACAAATCCGAAAGTCTGGTACGTTTTGTTGCCGGGCAGTGTGGATTATCCGAAGATCTGGGCAGTAAGGGAAGACCCGGGATATTAAAAAACCAGGAAAGCCGCGCAGAATTTCTGCATCATAAAGACCATAGGATACGGATCGTATATACACCAAAACATTGCTCATGGATGAATCAGATTGAAATCTGGTTTGGCATTATAAACCGACGTCTTCTTAAAAGAAAAAGCTATCGATCTATAGAGGAACTAAAAGCGAGTATCCTGCGCTTTGTAGAGCAATATAACGTTATGGCAAAGCCTTTTAAGTGGACTTATAAAGGTGTATCTTTGACAGTTTGATATTACTTAATTATTAATGCAACCATGTACTAGTTGGAAGGCCATGATGCTCAATGATGAAGTGTCAGCTAATTCTATTATGAAACGAGTCACAAAACACTATACTATCAAGATCAACACTCGATAAGTGGTGGTCAATTAACTAAAAACGGGCGGCCGTTATGCTCCGCAGAGCGGCCGTTCTAAAACGCATTTGTGACCGCCGAAGGGCGCAAAATGCATTCAAAGTTCAATGCCAGAGTTTTGCTGGCATGATCACTCAAGATTCCGAGAGATCATATACAGATATCACCACTTTAACACTATCTATAAAAAACACCATGCCTGAATTCTTGCTTTTTTCTTGCGATTTCATTGATATCTGATGATCGCACTCTAAAGCCTCTGAAAAACAACAATCAATAAAGCCAGTATTGGATTGATCAATCCTACACCGGCTTTATTGATTATGAATCTTCTTCGAATTCTTCCATATATCTAAAAACCTTATTATCATACCTTGTTTTTTTATACCAACCAATTCCAATCATTACAAGTCCAACAATTATCGCTACAGTTCGACGTATGGAATCAGGTGAAAGCAAGCAAGCTACAATAATTCCAGTGCCTGCACCCGTAAAAAATTCAATGATTGATTTTTCTTTTTTATTTTTCCCAATACTCTTTCTTTATCTATTGTCTTTACCATCTTTGAATCCTCCTTTATCAACGTATCAAGAGAAATTTCAAACTGATTGCTTATATCTATCAGCATTTGCAAATCTGGATAACTTTTTTCATTTTCCAGATTTGAAACAGTTTGTCGGGTAACATGAAATAATTTGCCAAACTCCTCTTGTGTTAATTGCTTTTCTTTACGAATGTTCAATATTTGGTTTCCTATATTCATAATATCATGTTCCTTTCTCTGATAGCATAATATTCATATTTTCGTCATTCTTTGAACATTATTATCTGAAAAATAATGTTTAAAGTAAAGCAATCATCACATTACATTGCATGTATAGCTGCGCAAAGATTCTTTGACAGGTGCTTTTCTCTATAAATCCTGATCTCTTTACCTCATTTTACCAGAAAATGTAGGAGATAAAACGGTTTCAACTATCTGAATGGACACTGTTTTGTAAGCATCATGCTCTGCGTATCTGCGTGGAATAAGGATAAGATCTCTTATCTTTCCGTTCCGCCTGGATACCGTATGTGGAAGAAAAAAGAATCCAAACTGGAACTTGCTGCCGCCATGATCCGTAATGTCATGCCTGAATTTCAAAGCAGAGAACATGTCATATAGGAGTAAGACCAAATTTATTTACGGTTTTGGCCCCAACATCATAAATATTTGCTTATAGTTTTTCAACTACGACTTTACAACGCTTTTTGCAAAATGCAATTCCATATGCAAGAATAACATTTCGTCCGTCGCCTCGTAGTTCTGTGTCATATCTGCGACTCTTAATCTGTTCCATTGCTCTTTCACAAGCCTTATCAAGATCATTCATGGAACGTGCATACTTCAGTTCTATTACGATTCCCACATCAGGATTCTTAGGTTTAAGCAGAATATCTGCAAATCCATCACCGGACTCTTTGTTTGATTTAACTGCCCATCCGGAATAGTTTTTCAGAATACCGATTAAAATGCCGTGGTAGAAGTTTTCTTTTTCTTCACTTCTGGCTTTCGTATCCAAAACACTGATTGTCTCGCCAAGAAACATTGTCAATTCCCGCTGAATATCATCGGTCTTCCCTTCAAGAAATCCAGAAACAATTTTCTTTGTGGAGGAGCTATTACTTTTCACAACGCCGTTAAACCATTCATTGATTTGAGAAACGAAAACCTCACGAACTTCTTTATTAGGAATGACCAGATTGTACACACCGTTCCTGGTTTTTCCAACCCGTGTAAGATAGCCAGTTGTGAAAAGTACGCTCCATACGTTATCGATGCTGTTATCAATCTCATCATAAGTCAAATCCAGCCGGATTTTCTTTTCAACAGCATCCCCAACAATCAACTGCTCGATTTCGTCTTTTGTGGTTGTATCAGCCTTGTCAACAAAGCGTTTAACCAAGTCATTTCCGCTGCTGTTAATCCAGTAGGATTTTGGATGTGCGTCCGGGTCAGTCAGCCGATCTGAAACATAGTTTATTACATCCCACGGGCAGTAAATATCCACATTCCCGAAGTGATAACCGTCATACCACTCTTTAACTTCTGAAGAATGCTCTTGCATATTGTAGTCAGCCAAGAGATCCGCTACTTCTTTTTTTGTGAAACCGAATTCTTCTTCATACTGAACATCATCAGCAGCATAAACTTTGAAATTGTTTAAACCGGTAAAGATACTTTCTTTAGAAACTCGAAGGCACCCTGTCAACACAGCAAACTGTAAAAAATTATTTGTCTTCAGTGCCTGTCCAAACAGCCCTCGAATCAAAGAAACCATTTCTTTATAATATCCATGCTGAAATGCCTTATCCAGCGGCACATCATACTCATCGATCAGAATAATCGCTTTCTGACCATAGTGTTGGCACAATAGTTGCGATAATGTTTGCAAACTAGAAATAAGAATGTCCTCATCCATTGTGTACTTGCCATTGATTAAATTGACAATTGCCCGATACTTGTTTTGCTCATTGCCCGTCAACTTTTTACTTTCAGACAAAAACGAAAATCTCTCTGCTTCAACACCAATCAACTCGATTAAACGATATCTTGCAGCTTCATATGACAAGCCATCTATTCCTTTGAGAGATAAGCATACAACCGGGTACTTTCCCATATATTCCCTGCAAAATTCTTTATTGTGCGAGATATAAAGACCATCAAACAATGTTACGTCTGTACCAATCTCAAAAAAACTCTTAAGCATACTCATGTTTAAGGTCTTTCCAAATCGGCGAGGTCTGGTAAATAGATTCACTTTGCTCCAGTTCTCAAGAAGCTGCTCTATCAGTTTTGTTTTGTCTACATAATAGCAGTCTAACTTCCTAATTTCCTGAAAACTTTCAAACCCAACTGGCAGTTTTTTCAATCCCAGCATACTTTACACGCTCCTTTCCGAAGCTGTATTTCCAGAGTAATGTGCAAAAAGAACAATCTCTTCGCAGTCTCCCCAGCGTATTTTGATTTTACCATTTAGCAGGTCAAATAGCAAGTCAATGAGTCCACGTACCTCCACTATTTCGGACTCCATGTTACTGTTCAGGTTGATGTTTGCAAAGATTTATGAATTGTATTGCTTTTCACACATGAAGAAAAGGATGTGGAGGAACTTCATATGGAGCGTTTTCGACAGCGATATGGGATTGCTCTGACAAAAAAGAAATTGCAGGAGATCATCCTGATGCTGATGGCCTTGGAAGCGGTGTTTGCCTTTTCTTATCTGGGATACATTGAACTTCCGGCCATTTCCACCACCACGTTGCACATTCTTGTGATTGTGGCGGCCTGGTCCGGGACGAAGGTGGGGACGCTGAGTATTTCCTCCGGGTGCGCCTTTGCCGGCGACCATCCGGATTTTTCCGTAGAGCAGCTTACCCAGGCAGCAGATCTGTCCATGTATGCCCGGAAACAGGAATATTACCGGGCAAAGAAACTGTCCTCTGGCACACCCGTCTCTAGTGGGAACGGGGTGCGTCCATAAAAAAAGCAAGGAAATCCACATGACCAAAGTCTTGCGATTTCCTTGCGATTTGGCAAGAATTACAAATTTAAAGTTTTTTACTTATTTGCATTTCTGATAGTATTTAAATACTGTTGGATTTTTTCTTGTTCAGGCATTACTCGCAACGCACCTTTTCTTATAGTAATGATGGAAGCTGCTACATTGGCAAAATTTAGCATTTCTGTTTCCTTGAGAATATCCTCGGAAATATCAGTTTTATTCAGCATCATATCTGCTCCCGGATTACGATAGAACGCTTTATTATAATAAATCATATTTCACTATATCAAGCTTAGCTGCACCATCAGCAAAGAAAGAAATCCCCTTTGCTTCCTGCTTTGTAAGAATAACCGCAGACATAACCTGCTCGCCGTCATTAATAAATACTTCCACACTAAACTTATCCAAAATCACACGCAGTTTTAGTTCATTGCTGTCACCGTTTACCAGACAACTGCTCTGATGAACCAGCGCCCGTTCGCTTCCTGAGAATTTTCTATCTATTTTTAAAACAGATTCATCCGGACGGAAGCATAATGTAGAATGATATTTCTCATTCTCTGCAAAACAGAGTTCAAATTTTTTATAAAGATTGTCTTTATCTGCCGGTCGTATCACAAGTTCCAGATCTACAATTCGTCCTTCAATCTGATCCAGTGTGAGCCTGGTATCTTTTATCACAACATTGTTATACTCGACTTTGTTTGCACGCATGGCATTAAGTTCTCTGATCGGAACCTGATACAATCTTCCGTTTTTAACAGACAGTTCTCTTGGAAGACTCATTTGTGCGAACCATCCAGAGTCATTGCATCGATATGCAAGCGTATCCCAGTTCTGCATCCAGGCGATCATAATTCTTCGTCCATCCGGTGCAAGCAGTGTCTGCATTGCGTAATAGTCAATTCCGTAATCAACACCTTGACAAAACTGTTCCTTTAAAGTATGTGTCTCAGGATCCAACTCCCCAATAATACATAACGTTCCATTTCCATTATGAAATTCTAATCCTTCCGGAAGCATATCCTGTGGACTTGTCAGAAGCACATATTTGCCGTCCAATTCAAAGAAATCCGGGCATTCCCACATTTTTCCATAACGATTTTGATTCTTTGCCAGAATGCTTACAAATTCCCATTCAAAGCCATTTTTACTTCTGTAAAGAAGGATCTGTCCGCTTCCATCAGCCGGACGACTTCCTATAACACAATAAAAGTTTCCATCGTTCCCTTTCCAGATTTTGGGATCACGAAAGTCTACTTTACTAGCCCCCTTTGGAAGATCTTTGGCTGTCAGAACCGGATTCTTATCATACTTTTCATAATCCTTACCATCTCCAACTGCCACTGCCTGTGTCTGAATATCCCTTACAGTTCCGTCTTCCAGTTTCTCCTGATTTACAGAAGTATACATAAGCAACTGTCTGCCATCCTCTAATTCTATGGCACTTCCTGAAAAACAGCCGAATTTATCATAATCTTCATCCGGTGCCAATGCAGTCGGAACATAGTTCCAATGCAATAAATCCTTACTCACTACATGTCCCCAGTGCATACTGTCCCAATGTGTGCTATACGGATTATACTGGTAGAACAAATGATACTCTCCTTTATAATAGGAAAATCCATTCGGATCATTCATCCAGCCAACATAAGGAGTTATATGAAAGGCTGGTCTTTCTTCCTCTTTGATCTGCTGTCCCTGTATAAATTCATATTTTCTTGCCTTTTCCAACATTTCGCTCATATAGTTCCTCCTGTCAAAATGATATCTTCTCTTATTTTTCACTGCTTAATGAATCCTGATACTGGTCAAAATATTTTTGCTTGATTGAAAGGTAATCGGAAAGCCCGTACTTCTCCATTTTTTTCAGATAAGAATCCCATTCTTCATCAATTCCTCCGTTCAGGATCCAATCTGCTTTCTTCTGTTCTGCATATTTCTTAATATCTGTATCATACTGTGACACTTTGTTTGTATCATCAATACTCATAAATACATTAGGATAAACATATTTGCTGTTCATATCCTGTAAATATGTCTCATGCATATTATCCAGACGCCATTTCGCATCTTCCGGCTGTGTTACATATACGCCATAATATTCATTTAATATAGCGAGAGGACCATTTACAGATTGCGCTTCACGTACTTCCACCGGTGACTGATCTCCTAAGTCCATATGCTTTAACATTTTTTCGCCATCTTTGTTTACAGACAGCTCAAAAATATTAAAGGAATCCTTCTCTCCATAGGTTCCCCAGTTATTTTGCGGAGACTGAAGGGGTGCATACATCTGATCGATCCATGCGGCAGCAAGTGCCGTGTTACGGCAGCTGGTAGTAAGCACACATCTTCCTCTGTCAAAACCGCTGGTCTCACTGTTGTTCTGTCTGGTGATATTTCTCATTCCATCCGGTCCGGTCAGTGCCGGAAGCATCACATAATCCGTATTGTTGTCTATATTAGCAATATCCCATGTGAAGCAAAGTCCATAACGGTGATTCTTTCCTTTTGCAACATAAGTAGACCATTCCTGTGTAAATGCTTCCGGATCGATCAGATTCTCTGTCACAAGTTTATGCAGCCATTTGATACCTTCTTTGTATCCTTCCTGAACCGTTGTATAAATCACCTTACCTTCATCTGTTACAGCAAAATGATCTCCTGTGTCCCCATAACCATCTCCGAATCCATTTATTAAGATTGAAGGATCCTGATCTCCGTTATTGATAATAAATGACATCGGTATTACATCACCTTCAATGGAAAACTCTTGTTTCAGATCATCTGCATGATCTCGAAATTGAATCAGTACCTGCTCCAGTTCATCTGTTGTGGTTGGAATCTCAAGACCAAGATAATCAAGCCATTTCTTATTAATATAAGGAATATCTCCAATGGCCTGAATTGCTTCTTTTCCGGAACCAAGCTGTTCAATCCACGGAAAAGAGTAAATATGTCCATCCGGTGCTGTACACATGGTTCTGTATTCCGGGTATTTTTCAAACACAGCCTGAAGGTTTGGCATATATTTGTCAATCAGATTTTCCAGCGGAATAATTATTCCCTGCTTTGCATAACGCAACAGATCATAATCACTCATGCCTGCATTAAACAGTCCATCCGGCAGATTTCCAAACTGAGCCAACGCCAGATTCTTTTTATCTGAAAACTGATCTGATACAAAGCAGGTCCAGTCAATATGAACATTTGTCTGTTCTTCCATTCTCTGGAAAATCACTCTTTTATTTGGATCCTGTGTTGAAGTGGCCGGTGCACTGGTAATAAAAGAAAGCTCCTCTGTTTCTTTCAATGGAAACTGTACATCCGATACCGGTGTATCCGGATTAATCTCAGCATCAAGCCTCTGCTGTTTTCCACACCCCATTATACTTACCATCATTGTTAAAGAAAGTCCAAGTGCAAGCAAACTTCTTACTCTGTTTTTCTTCATATCTGTATCATTCCTTTCTTTAGCCTTTTACCGATCCAACCATAATTCCTTTATCAAAATATTTCTGGAAAAATGGATACATCACTAAAAGTGGTAAACTTGATACTACAATTGTTGCATATTTCAACTGTTCTGCTACCTTTGCCATCTCTGCTGTGCTTTGGATATCTGCAATCATTCCCGGCTGTGGAGTATTCTGCACCAGGATTGAACGCAGTACCAGCTGCAGTGGCTGAAGATTTGCATCATTCAGATAAATCATCGCATCAAAGTAGCTATTCCACATTCCGACAAATGACCACAGTGCCAGTACTGCAATAATCGGTTTACATACCGGCATCATAATTTTGAAAAAATGCTGAATTTCATTAGCACCGTCAATTGCAGATGCTTCTCTTAATTCTGCCGGAATTGACTGATAATAAGTTCTTGCAAGAATCATATTCCAAACGTTAAATGCTCCCGGAATCAAAACCGCCCATACTGTATTTACCATATGCAGCTGATTGATCAAAATAAATGTTGGAATCATTCCTCCCCCAAAAAACATTGTGATCAGAAAAATCAGATTAAAAAATTTTCTTCCCACAAATTCTTTTTTAGACAGAGGAAAGGCTGCCAGTAATGTTACAAAAACTGAGATCACTGTAAATACAAATGAATACAGAAAAGAATTCAAAAATCCGCGCCAGATCATCTCATTCTCCAGTACTCTTCTATAAGCATCCAAAGTCCAGTCCTTAATATCAGAGCTCAGTCCCTGATTATTCAAAACAGTAGGATCCATAAAAGATGCAAGCACTACATATATAATTGGAATCGCAATAGAAAGTACAAACAGTCCAAGAATCGTGAATCCAATTCCAAGGATCAGACGATCTGTCCTTGAATATTTTCTCTTCTTTTTCTCCATCTTCTCTTCCTCCTATAATCCCTCTCCATCATTCAGCTTCTTTACAACCCAGTTTACAAAAATCAACAGAATTACATTTACAACTGAATTAAACAGACCTACTGCCGTAGAATAACCATAATCACCGTTCAAAAGACCGATGCGATATACATATGTAGATAAAATTTCTGATGCCGGCAGGTTCATATCTGTCTGCAATGCATATGCCTTCTCAAATCCAATGCTCATAATATTTCCTGCCTGCAGGATAAACTGAATTACAATAATGTTCTTAATCGCCGGAAGCTCCACGTACCAGATCTGCTGCAAAAGGTTTGCACCATCCATAACTGCCGCTTCTTCCAACTCTTTGCTCGCATTAGATAATGCTGCAGTATACATAATAGATGCCCAGCCTGCAGTCTGCCAGATTCCACTTGCTATATAAATAGTACGGAAAGCAGATGGCATTGTCATCCAGTTTGTGCTAATCCCAAGCAGCCTGTTCAAAGGTCCTACCGGTGATAACAGCATACGAACCATACCACAAAGTACTATTACAGATATAAAATTCGGCATATAGATCAGAAGCTGTACTTTTTTCTTGATCCCTGTTTTTTGAATACGATTCATAAGTAATGCCAGAATAATCGGAACCGGAAATCCCCATAATAATCCATAGATACTCAGCTTTAATGTATTCATCAGATAGTTCATAAAATCCGGTGATGATAAAAAACGTCTGAAATATTCAAGTCCAACCCATGGACTTCCAAGTACTCCCTTGATTACATTATAATCTTCAAACGCAATCAAAAGCCCTCCCATCGGAAGATACTTAAAAATGATTGTCAGTAAAAGTCCCGGCATTAAGAAAAAAAGATATAACTGCCAGTTTTTCTTCACATACGTAACCTTATTTCTCCACGTCTGCTTGCTTACGGGCTTTGCTTGGTTCTGCACTGTTTTCATGCACTTTTTCCTCCATTCCTTTCATACATTGTTCATGAAACCGGTTAAGTAACCGGTTACTTTATAATCTGATGTTACTACATCACACACTCTCTGTCAACACTTTTCTTCATTAAAATAACCGGTTACGTAATCGGTTATTTTAATATTGCCTTTTTGTATAATAATTGCTATACTAAAAAAAATATTTGCATTTATTTATAAGGAGAATAAGTTTCATGTCAAAAAAACAGGTGACATTTGCAGATATTGCAGCATATACCCATTTTTCAAAAACTACAATATCAAGATATTTCAATCATCCTGATTCCCTTACACTTGAAAATCAGGAAAAAATTTCTCAGGCCCTTGATATCCTTGGCTATAAAAAAAATAAACTTGCAAAAGTTCTGGCGAATGGAAAAAGTGAATTTATCGGAATCATTATTCCGAATCTTTATCTGCATTATTATTCTGAAATGCTGACACAACTGCTGTCCAGCTACAGTGATTATCACTACAAATTTCTCGTCTTTAGCAGTGAACATGGGGCTGAAGAAGAACAGCAATATATTGAAGAGCTCCTATCCTATCAGATTGAAGGTCTCATTGTTTTAAGTCATACGCTGTCATCAAAACAATTATCCTCCTATCAGATTCCCATCGTTGCCATTGAACGTGAAGCGGAATATATCAGCAGTGTTACCACTGACAACTATATGGGTGCGCTTCAGGCTACCACTCTGCTGATCCGTGATAAATGTGATATACTGATCCACATCAATGTCAATGTTGAGAAAACAGTTCCTGCTTACGACCGTATTCGCGCATTTAAGGAAACCTGTGAAGAATATCAGGTTCCTTATGATATTGATCTAAGTGTAAGCGGTAATTCTTATCAGGAAATTTTAAATGAAATAAGACGCATTTTTACAAGAATAGAAGAGAAATATCCCAATCAAAAAAAAGGTATTTTCCTTTCCAACGATACCTATGCAAACATGTTTCTTAACCTGATTTTCCAAAAATACCGAGAATTACCCTCTTTCTATGAAATCATAGGATTTGATAATTCTCCCATTGCCAGTGAGGCAATTCTCCCAATCACAACCGTTGGTCAGCAGATTGATATTATTGCACAAACTGCCATGGAGCTTCTGGTTCAACAGATGGAAGAACAAAAAAAACGTTCCCCTAAACCACTGGAAAAGCCTGTCCATAAACAGATTACTCCAATATTGATTCGCCGTAATACAACCAGTTAAAACTAACTTATTTTGGCAAAAAGGCTATTGCACTAATTACTCAGTGCAATAGCCTTATATTAAATCTTATCATTCAAGCGGATATTCGCAATCCGCTTCGCTACTTGCTCATAACCGATTCCCTCACCTTTTCCACTGATAACGGTTGTTGTCATAATACACTAAATATTGATTGTAATTATCTTATTCCATATGATCTTTTTCAGTTATTTTGCGAATAACCCGGCATGGATTTCCAGCAGCCAGACTATATGGAGGAATATCCCTTGTCACAACACTTCCTGCTCCTATTACACATCCCTCTCCTATGGTAACACCACCACAAACAACCACATTGGATGCCAGCCAGCAATTATCTTTTATAGTAATTGGTTTCGCCTATTCAAGATTATAAAAGCTTCCATCTTCTCTTTTTCTGCTATTACGTTCTTCAGGTAAAAATGGGTGCATGGGAGTTGCCAATGTGACATTTGGACCAATCATCACATTATCTCCTATATGTACTTCACATACATCCAAGCAGGTGAAATTAAAAATTGTTCCAATTCTTTATCCGTTGGATCATATAACTCTCCACTTATCATTTTTTCTCTTTCTGTCATTTCTGATAACCTCCAGTAAAAATTTTATTACCAAGTTAGTTATTTCCGAGTACTTGATAAGTTGTTCCTACTGCAATAATATATAGATAAGGAGAATCACTGTCAATGCAATCGTAAAAATTTGCGATTGATTTTTTGATTAATTTTAACTGTGTTATGGTCAAAAATCGTTTCTAACTCATGGGATTGTAAAACAGATTTTTGTACCCATCTATCAGGGCAAAATAACTGATATCTTTTAATTTAGACGCAGTGAACTCACGGTCAACAATAATCATCCCTTTTCGCGCAATGAGATTTCTAATCTATTCTTCATAGTTCAAAAATGGTTTTATCGGTTTTAATGCTTTTTCTATCGCTATAAAAATCTGCGTATATAGAAAAACGGAGGACCCTTAGGTCCTCCGTCCGGTCGCAGGCATCGCAAGTTTCTGCAACCTGATCACTGACAAGCATTTTAATACGAGCCTTTCTAAAAGACAAGTGCTTTCTGCAAACATTGTCCATTTGCACCATGACTCCTGCATTAGTTCCAAGATTACTTATAAAAATAATCTACAGTTTGGAAAAATCTATTCCAAACCAATTGGCAATTTTGCTTTGAATGTTCTCTCTTTCAAGCAGGTTCAATGGTTTTCTAATAATATCTTCTTGTTTCTACCTTAAGATATTATGAGAAAGAATGCTTTCCCTATTAAAGACTTTCAGGATAAATTCCAACAAATGAGAGCAGCGGAAGTACACGGAAATCATGTAAAACAATTTTCACTTTCTGGGCTTTTTGCCCCTTAACAGAAATGATCTTCTTATAACCAATTACCGTTCCTGTGTAAATACTGTTCCATATTTCCCCCTCTTTAACAAATATCTCAAATTTTTCCACTCTCTGACTATAGCAGACAGCCTCTTTTAATACCAGATACCCTAAGTTGTATGAACCGTCCAGACAAATGGTTATTTCTACTGGCAGTTCGCTGCTTTCAGGCTGAAACCAGGTTTCTGAAGTATCATCTGTCAAATCAGAAACCGGATGCGTCGGATCTTCATTTTCTGAAAAAATATGTGCTGTACTCATTAAATTATGAGTAAAAGATTTCTTTTTCCAACTTCCAAATTCTTCCAGACGTTTAACATCATTTTCATGAAGAAGCCCGTTTGGCATAGGTGGAATATTTAACAAAAAGGTTGCATTTCCTCCAACAGCCCCAATATAGATATAGATCAGCTCCTCCAGACTTTTCACCTGATCATCTTCTTCTGGATGATAAAACCATCCAGGTCTTATAGAAGTATTTACTTCTGCCGGATACCAGATCAGATTCGTTTCACCTTCAAGCGCTCTTCTGCTTCCAAGATCTTCCATGTCGCTGGTGATCCGGCGCATTCTAAATTCCTTATCATCGGTCTGCTGGCTTCTTTCCTGTACACTCTCTGCAAATGCTGTACGTGCAGGAACAACACTCCACTCAGATTTTCTTACATCGCCAGCTTCATTTCCGCACCACCTGATATCCGGCCCACACACACAGATACATGCGTCTGGCTGATATTTTCTGACACATTCATAATAGCGTTTCCAGTCATATATCTGTTTTTTTCCATTTGGTCCTTCTCCGCAGGCACCATCTAGCCAGACACTAAAAATATCTCCATAACCGGTGAGAAGCTCAGTCAGCTGTGCCAGATAGTAATCATCATATTCTTTTCCGCTTCCGTAACAAGGCTTGTTGCGATCCCATGGTGAAAGATAAATTCCAAATTTCATCCCATAACGACGGCATGCTTCAGACACTTCCCAGACCACATCTCCCCTTCCATTTTTCCATGGACTGGAGACAACGCTATGGCTGGTATATCTGGTCGGCCACAGGCAGAAACCATCATGGTGTTTACAGGTAAGGATTACCCCTTTCATACCTGCATTTTGTGCTGCAGACACCCACTGGTCTGCAACAAACTCTGTAGGATTAAAAATTTGTGGTGTTTCTGTTCCATCTCCCCACTCACGATTGGTATATGTATTCATTCCAAAATGAAAGAACGCATAAAACTCTGTTGCCTGATAGGCAAGCTGGCGGCTGGAGGGAACTATTTTTATTAATTCCTGATCAGTTGGCATTTTATTTCCCCTTTCATTTTACCCTTTTAACCCGCCTGCACCAATTCCCTGAAGCAGATATCTTTGTCCAATCAGATAAATAATGATTGTTGGAATCATAATAATTACAAGTCCTGCAAACAGTGCACCCCAGTCCGTGGCATATTTCTGCACTTCAAACAAGTTTGCCATTCCGATGGGAAGAGTTTTCTTTGCATCTTCCGTGAGAAGAACAAGTGCCAATGGATATTCATTCCAGAAGCCCATGGCACTTAACATCGTAATGGTCGCAATTCCGGGTTTTGCAAGAGGCACCATAACTCTTGATAGCAGTTGGATATTAGTAGCACCGTCAATTCTTGCAGATTCCTCGTAATCTCTGGGTACTGCAGACATAAAGCCCTGTAAAGTAAAGATACAAAAAGGAAACTGCATAACTGCATAAACAAGGCATAGTACCGGCAGGTTATTTAATCCATTCACAGCCTGTAATTCCAGAAACAAAGGAATCATAATGTAGGTAGCCTGCAGAAAAATACATGCCATATAAATGGCAGAGATCAGTTTGCTGCCCGCAAAACGGTATCTTGCCAGTACATAAGAGATGGGAATAACCAGAAGCAATAGCAATACAGTGGAAAACACAGTCACAAATATGGAATTTCCAAAATAAGCGGCGATATTTGCTTTCTGCCATGCTGCCACAAAATTATCCAAATTCAAAGCTGTGGGCAATGCATAGGGATCTGTCAAATATTCTGCATTTGTCTTAAACGCAGACATCAGGTTCCAGAAAAGCGGGTACAAAAAGATAACGGTAAACAGAATCATCAGGATTCTGATACACCAGGTTCTTACAGTTTTCATCAGTCTCCCTCCTATTCTTTTTCAGATGATACTTTTTTAGAAATCATTGCAAGCACAATTGCAAGAATCAGGGTAAACATGGCGATTGCCATGGCATATCCAAAATTAGCGTTTCGCATACCCTGCGTATACATATACTGTAAAAGCACACTGGAAGCACCGTTTGGTCCACCGCCTGTCATAACGTTGGACAGAGTAAAACTTAAATTGATAGTACCAGACAGGGAAAGTATATAGGTCGTTCCAATGGATCTGCGAAGCAGAGGAATGGTAATCCTAAAGAACTTCTGCACTCCTGTTGCACCGTCAATGGAAGCAGCTTCATAAACCTCCTGGGAAATCCCGTCAATGGAAGCCACATGCATAACCATATAATAACCAATAGCCTGCCACACCAGGGCTGCACCGATACACCAGAGAGCCGTTTTTCCCTCTCCAAGCCATGCGTGTTTCCAAGTGGAGAGATGGAACAGATCCAGCATATGATTCAGAATTCCTCTTGTGGGATTAAACACAAAAGACCACACAATACCAACTACAGTCATGGAAACAATACTTGGGAAAAAGAATATGGTCCGGTAAAATGACTTTTCCTTGAGCTGTCCCTGAGTAAGGATAAATGCAAATACAAGACTTAGAAATATGGTCACAGCCGGGATTACCAGCATCAGCTTAAGAGTATTAAACAGTGCCTGAAGAAAATCCTTATCCTGGAACATATACTTGTAATTATCCAAAAATACAAATTTGCTGTTAAAGCCTACGCTAAGTGCAGTGGAACTGGTAAAAGACAGATAAATGGCATTTACCATAGGCACAATCATAAAAACAATGGTTAAAATCAATGCAGGAAGCGTACACAGGGCTATAAATAATCTGGGCTTCTTTACCACGCTTGTTCACCTCTTTAAATTTAAAGTATTTAATAAATGTGGATGACATCACCGATTGGCGATATATCTGTTCAGGGTTACAAAAGGCTGCTGCATAGCATACACTGTGTAGCAGCCTTTCCATGCTTTACCGTTTTTATCCGGCTGGTATATGAAGTTTAGTTGGCAGCTTCCATATCAGCACGAACCTGTGCAAAAGCATCTTCCACATTCTGTGCCCACTCTTCCACTGTCATTTCATCATTCATAACAGATGTAATCGGATTAAATATCTCATCTTTCGGGTTAACCTTGCAGTCAGCCGGAACTGCTGCGAAGCTCATAATCAGGGAGGAGGCATTTGCCTCTTCGTAGATTCCGTACATGTTGTAGATTGCAGTAGACAGCTTATCTTTTGCTACTTCACGGGCACTCTTGGTAGCATAGAGGGCACCGGAAGCTTCTGCAAAAGCAGATACAGATTCATCACTATACAGGAAACGAAGAAATTCTTTTGCAAGTTCTGGATTCTTGGCAGCTGCCGGAATGGAAAACTGCTCGCAGCTGTCAAATACATAGTGCACATCGTCTGCGTTCTCGGTCGGGATCGGAGCCATTGCAAATTCAAATCCATCTTCTCTTGGCGCATCCTGCATCTCATTTTCCATCCAGGTTCCGTTTGTGATAAATGCAGCTTTTCCAAGCATCATCTCTGTCTGAGACTCTGTATGGTTCATACCAACAGTGCCCTCTAACAGATAGCCTTTATCTGCAATCTCTTTAATATGACTTAAAGCCTTTAACACACCCTCATTATTAAAGGAACCTTCTTCGTAATTGGCAATCTTAGTAAGTGCTTCTTCGCCGCACTCATTTGCAATTGCCGGCCAGAGCATTTCTTCCATGTATCCCGGATAAATTCCCTGATATGTGAAAAGTGCACGTCCGTCAATATCTTTTACCTTATCACCAAGTGCAAAGAACTCATCCCAGGTCTTCGGCACTTCCAGATTATTCTCATCAAAGAATGTTTTGTTGTAAATCAGACCCTGCGGACCACTGTTGAATGGTGCCAGATAGATCTCATCATCTCCGTATGGTGCACACTTTGTACTGGAAAGGATCCCATCTGTAATATCATCGCGAAGGGTACCGGTTCCAGCATAATTTTCTCCGTCAAAAACATCATCCAGGTTAAGAAGTGCATGATCTTTGATCAGGGAAAGGATTACACCATCCTCACCACCATCGTTAAGACAGATAAAATCAGGTGCATTTCCAGCTACAATCTGTGGACGGATGATATCTCCAATTGTAGGGCTGATAGTCATGTTTACTTTCACGCCCTCATGGCTTTCTTCAAAAAGCTCCACCATCTGATTCCAGTAAGCATCCCCATATCCACCCTGGAAAATGGCAATGTTCAATTCCTGTTCTTCTGCCTCTGCAAATGCAGTAAGCGGGGAAAGTACTGTTGCTGCGCTCATAGCAAGGATCATAGCAGAAGCTGCAAATCTTTTCTTCATAGGTTGTTTCCTCCTTCTTGTTGGCTTTTATTATGTTTGCCTGATGATATTAGTATAATGAAAAATCTTCTTGTGGTAAATTCACAAAACAATTCTTTATATGGAACATTTTTCTGTTATTTTTATATAATATGGATTTTCTTGCGACATATATGTACAATCTTTTTCTATTTGTATTTTAAATGGATTATCTTGTTTTTTTCCTGTATAATAAATCTGTCACAATCCGATACAGTCATGAAAATCAGAACGATTTTTTCCATCTTTACCGGACCATGTACGAATTATTTTTTAGAAATGAGGGACAGCGGCATGGAAAAAAGACAACGATATCAGGGATTTCGAAAATTCAGTATTAGAACCAGGCTGATCATAGCGCTTTTCCTGATCTCTATTGTACCATTAACAGGAATCAGCTTCTATTCGTTTCATATTTTTTCAGAAGCGCTTCGGGAAAAACTTTCCACTTCCATCTCACAGACTTTATCCATGATCAATCTGAATATGGTAAGTGAGATTGAAAAGTATCAGTATCTCTGCGGCTCCATCTGCATCAGTCAGGAAATCAAGGACGGTCTTCTGAAAAAGGGTATGACAGATACGGAAAAGAATCAAGCCATCAATGAAATCCAACATATGATTCGAAGTAAAATCATCTATCCTGCACAGGCAAAAAACATTACAGTATATGATACAGATGGGAATATTTTTTATGATTTGGGATATGATGGGTTATATTCGGATGATGTAAGCAGGATCCTGAGTCGTCTTGAAGAAGAAAATCAGGATGTATGGGCATACGCACATACTTACCGTAACCGGGACATCCTGATTCTTGGAAGAAGAATTTATGAACAATACAGTCAGAGTCGTGTAATTGGTTATACCCTGATTTCCATTGATGAAAAAATTTTTTCCAAAACAGTACTGGAACCAGTAGGTCTGGCTGACTCTTCCAATATTATGTATCTGAATATGGATGGAACAATCCTTTCTTCCTGGGATCGTAGTATTCAACTGGGGCAAAAAACCGAAAAAAAGCTGCTGAAAAATATTCAAGCAAGACTTCCAAACAGAACAGATTTTTTCAGCATTTACAAAGATGGCGAAGAACAGCTGGTTACTTATATTTTCAATAAAAACCTGAACCAGCTGTTTGTATATACCATGCCATATCATTATATTAATTCTGAAGTTAACACTATGTTTTGGAAAATCCTGGCTGTGGCATTCTTCCTTGTTCTACTCTGCATTGGAATTGTAGCTATGGTGTATCCTGGAATTACCTCCCCCATCAGAAGCATGCTGGATTTTTGCAGGGAATTATCAAAGGGAAATCTTTCCGTACGGATCCAGGATGACCACAAAGACGAACTTTCCGATCTTTCCGGAAGCATGAATCATATGGCAGATACCATTGAGAGCCTGATGAAACAACAGAAAAGCCAGGAAAAGAAAAAAAGAGAATTGGAGCTACAGATGCTTCAATATCAGTTAAATCCTCATTTTCTTTTCAACACTTTAAACAGTCTGCGCTTTGTAGCCGCCATGCATAAAGACCAGATTGTAAGTGATGGAATCCAGGCCCTCAGCAGTCTTTTGCAAAATACACTGACTAATAAAAACGAGTATATAACCATTCAGGAAGAGCTTGAGAACCTGGAAAACTACTTCGCGATTTTAAGAATCCGGTATGCCGGAAGCTTTGAGTACTCTTTTGACGTAGAAGAGGAAGAACTGCTCTCCTGCCTTGTTCCTAAACTAATCCTGCAGCCCCTTGCAGAAAATTCTGTTATGCATGGTTCTTCTGATGACGGCTCCGTTATGGAAATTCTAATCACCTGTTGGGAAGAAAACAATCATCTTATCATAGAACTCTGTGACAATGGAAAAGGATTTGAAGTGACACCTGCAGCGCTGGAACCTCATACAAACCGGAAAAAGATTGGAATTACCAATGTAAATGACCGAATACAGCTGAATTTTGGAAAGGAATATGGACTTAAGGTCAATAGTCACCCTGGAGAAGGAACCACATGTACGCTGACTCTTCCCTTACTATATGTACAAGAACTGTCAAAAGATTATAACAACTAAAAATCACAACCACTTTTGCCCACAGAAAGGACTTTTATGTACAGTATATTAATTATTGACGATGAACCAATCGTAAAAATTGCGCTTCGCTCCATTCTTCCCTGGGAAGAGCATGGTTTTTTCATTTGTGGAACAGCATCAAATGGTCTTGAGGCTGTTCCACTGATTGAAAAACATCATCCGGATATCATTATCACTGACCTGAAAATGCCTGAAATGGACGGACTGGAACTAATTCGTTTTCTGAAGGAAAAAGAATATCCCGGAGAAATACTGGTACTAAGCAACTACGAAGACTTCGATTCAGTAAGAAGTGCATTGCTTTTAGGTGCTGCGGACTATCTGTTAAAAATCAAAATTCAACCAGATACACTCCTTGCCTGTCTGAACAAAACCACAAAAAAAATGCAAAATACAGCTGACCGAAAAGATTCCATTCTGAAAACAGACATCACTGAACCCATAACCGATCATCTTCTCTCCTTTTTTCAGGGAGAAGAGTCTCTCGATTCGTTCATTGAAAGATATGGAGCAGAAAAATTTGGATTTATGAAACATTCCTGTGCTGTATGCTATGTAACGTTTGAAAAATTTTTATCAAATGATGCATTTTCTATATCAGCTAATCTGCTGCGAGATATGATACTGGATGCTGTTCAGGGAGTGCTACAGCCATACATTCTTGTTCTTAGTGCCCATAATGCGCTCGTAGTATTTTCCCAAAAAGAATTAATGTGCAGTCAAGTAAAAGTGGAACAGCTGATAAAAAAGCTGTATAACCGTTTTACCATGTACCAATCCTTTGCACCAGATATGCCATATAAAGAAAATCTGAAAAATTATGAAGAGGCCAGGACCACATATCAGGACTTTCTTCATAGTGAGGGGCATTATAAAAATGATGTTGCCAAAACCCTTACATACATAGAAAATAATTACATGCACCGTCTCACATTATCCTCCATTTCGGCAAATGTCAATCTCAGCACTAGCTATTTATGCCGTGTTTTCAAGTCCGAAGTAGGAACAAGTATTACCAGCTACTTAAACAATCTGCGGATAAGAAAAGCTGCTACACTGATAAAGGAGAATACCTTTTCCCTGAAGGAGATCTCCGTTATGGTAGGAATTGACGATCAACTTTATTTTAGTCGATTATTCAAAAAGTGTATGGGAATTTCGCCTTCTGAATATGGGAAACGATTTCATCTATAAGCAGGTAATCTGATATAAAACAGCAGGATGTCTTATAATCACAAGATATCCTGCCTTTCATATATCATAATATATTCTTTATATCAGCGTCTTCTGATAACTGCTTCCAGCATTCAGGACGATTTCTTCTTCCATACCATTATATAAGATTACCAGTTTCGCATCAATTGGAGATTTCAGATTTATTTCCGTAACCCGTTTTTCTTTCCACTTGAAATTAAGTGTGATATTACCAGGTGCTTTCACGCCTTCTGCCATCCCATCTTTCCATTCATCTGGTAATGCCGGAAGAAAAACAATTTTCTGCTCTTCATACTGAACCAGCATTTCCAGCACAGCAGCAGCAAATCCAAAATTACCATCAATCTGAAACGGAGGATGGGCACAAAGCATATTCGGATATATCCCGCCACCTACCAGACTGCATGCTTCTTCTCTTGTTAAGCGAAGCTGATTTTTTAATAAAGTCAGGGCATGATTTCCATCTCCAAGTTTTGCCCACAGGCAGGCTTTCCACGCCATACACCAGCCGGTTCCCTTATCCCCACGCCTTTCCAAAGAAGTTCTGCAGGCTTCTATAAGAGGTTCATTCTCTTTATGAATCTGGTTCCCAGGATATAATCCAAACAGGTGAGAAATATGTCTGTGATTGATATCTGCTTCCGGGTAATCATAAAACCATTCCTGAAGCTGCCCTTCTTTCCCAATTTTATAGGGAGGAAGTTTCTGAAGCACATTTTTGACTGCATTTGTAAAATCTTCTACTCCCAGAATTTCACATGCTTTTAAATATAATCCAAACAGTTCTCTCAATATGCTGATATCCATTGTTGACGCAAACGTAACACTATGCGTCGTCATATCTGGTGCAAGGAATGTATTTTCAGGTGAAGTAGAGGGAGCAGTTACATAATATCCCTTATAAGGTACCAGATAGCCCAGGTAAAATTCTACGGCCCCTTGTATAATCGGAAATGCCTTCTTTTTTAAAAAAGCTTCATCCAATGTATAGCAGTAATGTTCCCATAAATGACAGCATAACCATCCAGAACTCATCGGCCACATGGAATATGTACAGGGATTTTCGTCCTGTCCAAATTGTCCAACCGGGCTTGAGTGTCCCCAAATATCCAGATTATGGTGGCTTACCCAGCCAGCCAGATGATAAACATCCTGAGCTGTTTTTTCACCTTTTTTTGAGGTACGTTCTATAAGTTCAAGCAAAGGCATATGACAGTCACTTAAATTTGCTTTTTCTGCCATCCAGTAATTCATTTCCGTATTAATATTTACAGTATAATTACTGCTCCAGGGAGCACGCATATGGTGATTCCAGATTCCCTGAAGATTTGTACATTGTGAACCGGGTACAGATGAACAGATCATCAGATAGCGGGCATAATGAAACATTTTTAATGCAAGTTCATTATCGGGTGTATAATTAATGTCAAGATGCATCCTATCAAAATAATTTGCGTATACATCCATATGCGCCTTTTTTTGCTTTTCATATTGAATGTGCTGGATGTTTTCCATCATACAGTTTCTTTTTGAAAAAAAGAGTTCTTTTTGTTTAAAATCAGTTACTCCGGACACGTAAATATACACATCATTTGGAGTATTTATAAAAAGCTTATCCGCTTGCTGATATACATTTCCACCGTTCGTTTGTACATATAATCCAATTGCAAAACGGATTCCCTGCCCCTCTTCATAAACGACAGGAACTTCGCAGGAATAATAAGGTGGTGCAACATAAATGGGTGCCTGCCCTTCTAATATAATTCCATTTTCTGCAAAAAAAGCAGATTTGTGCTTTATTTCACTTTCCAGTGTTATTGACATTTCAAGATTGCAATTTGGAGAAGTATGATAATGAATTGCCATCACTGGTTCTGACATACTCACAAAAAATTCTCTTTGATAAATCAAATCATCCTGGCAGAATTCTATTTTTTCAGTTGCATTCGTCAGGCACAGTTCTCTTCTATAAAAGCTGTTTCCATTTTGAATGGGTTCTTTCACATTAATGGAAAGCGTTCCTGCAGGCAGATAGCTTTCTGTCCAGTCTCCTAACACATTTTCTTTGCAATAATTCTCTGCTCCCTGGTAATCCCCTGCAAAAATGTGTTTTCTAAAAAGATCCCAGTCGACATTTTTGTTGGGATTTTCCTTGTTTCTTCCATTTCCAGACCAAAGCGAATCCAGATTCAATTCTATTCTTTCATTTTGAAATCTTCCATAGGACATTGCTCCCATGGTTCCATTTCCAAGGGGCAGCGCTTCATTCCAGGCTTCTGCTGGTTTATCAAAAATAAGTGCTAAGCGATCCATAACCCACTCCTCAATTCTAGTACATCGTTTTCGAAATAACTATACCACTCACTTGTCTGCGAATCCGATTGCACAGGTCTAAAAGCCTCAGCGTAGCCCGCTACGCCTGCGTTTTTATACCAGCACACTCGAATCCGCATCCTACGCGATTGGTATAGTTATTTACGAAACGATGTACTAGAAAACTTTATTTTTATAATTATACACAACTCTCAGGGATTAATCAACTGGTGTAATTTCGGATTTATTGTTGAAAAATGTAGAAAAATGAATGGCTTATTTGCCTGATATATCCAAAAATAAAATATTCTTTCTCCGATTTAATCGCTCTAATATTTCTTCAGATTCAGCACTGATATTTCCAAATGCACGTTCTGGTTTTCCGAGGAAAAATCCCTGGCCGTAATGCACTCCCAGGCTGTGCAGACATTCCAGCTCCTGTACTGTTTCTATCCCTTCTGCGATCAGAATTGCTCCTGTTGCATTACAGTAATCCAACAGGAGTTTCATCATGATCTCTTTTTTCTTATACTTGTGAATATCCCTTACCAGTTCTATATCCGCTTTCAGATAGTCAGGTGTGGTATTCACTACACGATTTAGGCCTGAATGTCCAGCTCCCACATCATCCAATGCTATCTCATATCCCTGATCTGCATAATGTTTCATGATCTGCTGCAATATCTGATAGTTTTCTATGTCTGATCTCTCTGTTATTTCGAATACAATATCAGAAGCAGGAACCCCTGCCTTCATAGCCTTACGGTTTGTAAATCCCTGTATAAACGCTTTATCCTGAATAATATTTCCATCAACATTAAGAAATAATTTTACATTTTCCGGTTTTTCAACTGCTGCCTTCAAGGCTTTGTTTCTGCATAGTTTCTCTAATTTCCATACGCATCCCAACTGTTCAGCGATCACAAACAAATCTGAAATCGTAAGTGTCGTACTACTCCTGTCTATACGGCTGAGTGCCTCATAGCCGGACACCCTGCCGGTCTGTAAATTGACGATTGGCTGAAACACCGGATATATGGCTTTTCTCTCTAATATCTTATAGAATTCATCTGCTTTGTTTACTTTCATCGTTTTATGATCCCTCCTGCGAGAATCACTTTTTCAATACTTTTCCTGAAATAAAGAAGGCTCCTGCCAGTGAGGTAAAGGGAACTGTAAGGATTACTCCCATACTTGCGGAAATCCCCTGCATCAGTTCAATCCCAATAGAATACATATTGATGATCTGATGATAGGAATAGTTATATGCAAAAATAAATACCAGTGTGTTGAGAGAGCCACCTGCAAAAGCAAGAATCAGCGTGTTTGACATAGTTCCCATCATATCTTTTCCAACATTCATGCCGCTTTTAAACAAGTCCCACATTCCAAGATCCGGGCGTCTGCTGTATATTTCCTGTAAAGTAGAGGCAATAGACATTCCTACATCCATTACTGCTCCCAGTGATGCGATCAGGATCCCTGCAAACAGAAGTTCATTTATTTTTATAGCTGTTTTCTCTTCCAGGTAAATCAACTCTTCAATATCACTTACATTATAACCTGTGATCTGAGTTACTTTTCCAAATATTCCTGCAAATATAACAGCCATTACAACACCGGTTACAGTTCCTGAAATTGCAGTTAATGATTTAACAGAAATTCCGGAAATCAGATAAATTGTTACTACAGTGGTTATAACGGCAACAACTACCGCTGAAAAGATTGGCGAAACACCTCTGTATATCATCGGAAGAAACAGAAACAGCACACATACAATGGTAAAGCCCAGCCCCATTACAGATGCCGCACCTTTTTTTCCACCGATCAGGATAATTACCAGAAGAAACACTGCAATCATAAAATATAAGGAAAATTCACGGTCAGCACTATATACAGATGCAATGACTTCACCCTGTGATTCACTGACCAGTGCAATGACTTTCATACCCTTTTTACAGGTTGCACCAAACAGATAGCTGAAAGAACTGATTGCTTCCACTTTTTCGTTCTTAAATTTGCCGGAACAGAGTCGCAGCCTGACTGTCTGATTACCTACTCTGTTTCCGTTTTCTGTAAGGTTATCTGAAATAACCTCTGTTACTACTGCTTTTTCAAAGGTTCTGCCCTCTGTAGAAAGAAGTTCTGTTTTTTCGATCTTATTATATTGCATCAGAAAAATGAGGAAAAGGATGCCTGTGATCACCAGGCACCCTCTCCGAAGGAAATTTTTGTTTAACATTATTTTGCTTTCACCTTAATTGTTTTGCTTGCTGCACCATACACGTTCTTCTCTGAAACTTTGGTAAATGCTTTTACTCTTACATAGTAAGTTTTTCCTTTGGACAAATTTTTAAGAGCATATGTAGTTTTTGCTGTACGGTAAGTAGTTACCTTTTTGAATGAAGAATCTGTGGAAACCTGAATTGCATAGCCGGAAACTTTTCCACCTGCTTTTCCGATCGTAACAGTGGCTGTTCCGGATTTTCCGGCTTTCACAGTTTTTAACACTGCTTTCTTTGGCACAATCTTAAATGTTACTGTCTGTGTTCCTGTATACTTTCCGATTCCATTGATGGTTGCTTTTGCCAGACCTGTATTTTTGTTATCTGTATAGGTAACTGTGTAGTCTTTTCCTGCCTTTAAGGTCTTTCCATTCAGAGTTACTTTAAGAGCCGGCTGGATCTGTTTTCCTGTATAAATCTGATTCTTCACTTTCCCTACAGATGCAGATTTAATATCTTCTGTCACACCTTTTTTAATCGTAAAGGTTTCATCAATTTTCTGGTCATTATCTGTACGATAAGTATTGATTGTAAATGTATTATCTGTTACATCAATAACAGAATAAGTCGGAACATCTTCCTGCCATCTGTTTGCAATATAGCTCTGCATTCTTGGTACAAGATCATAATACTTGCTTCCTGATGAAGAGTTTGCTGTCATATAGAGAATACCATCCGGATTTACAACTGTCTCACCCTTTTCTGTATCCTCTATCGCATCCTTATCCATGACTGCATTCAGATAATTCAGATAAGCCACATCAGCCGGTTCCTTGGAATCTGTGGAAATATTTGCCGGTGCTTCATATCTTGTAGCCGGATTTTCTCCTGCATCCATATCCTTATCCAGTTCTGCATCAAACTCATCATCCGTATATTCTACAGTTTTATGTCCGCCCTCAAGAATATGGGTACGGGAATATGCATGATCGTGTCCTGTAAGAACAACATCTACATCATTTGCTTCAAAATAGGGTACCAGTGTATATCTGAGGTTTGTAATCTCCGGTTCATTGGAATGCTCCGCTGAACCATAGATATCCTGATGTAAGGTTACGACTCTCCAGGTACAGTTTGGATTTGCAGCAATCGCCTGTTCCATAAACTGTTTATGTTCAGCAGCATTTGTATCCTGTGTATTGAGCATCATAAACAAAGTGTTTCCATATGTGAAATAATAATCTCCACCCACAACTCCGTTAGAACCCAGGTCGCTGCTGTTTGGTGTATTAAAATGATATGTGTAGTTTGCATTATCTGCGTCATGGTTTCCAACAGTTGTTGCAACAGGAAGGGATTTCAGCACATCTGGGCTTAAATATCCGGTATACTCAATCTCGCTGGTCATTTCACTTTTTCCCGGAGATTTCTTCTTTGTTGTCTGGATCTGGTCACCTGCTGATACCACGAAGCTTGCATTTCCGCCTGTTTTATCCATAGCTTCATTTAATGTGGTGTTCCAGTTAAAGGAATCATTTCTGACCGCATCGGACTGTGCCTGATAAAATTCTGCTGTATCAGAGCCTTTCAGTTCATTGGAAGATCCAATCTGCGGATCACCTACGAAAATAAAGCTGTAATTATTTGTTGATTTTGTAGCATATTCTGCAGGTTCTGTGTAGGTTCCATCCTCTTTTTCATAGCTGTAATAGTACACAGTATTTGCACTCAGACCTGTGGCAGTTACTTTATTGGAAACATATGCCTCATTTGTCTTTGTATTTGTAGTTGCATCTGTCTGCTCTGCAACATACACTTTTGCATTTTTCATATTTCTGCCTTCACCGATGATCAGTTTCGGCGCAGCTGTATCAGCCTGTGCTCCAAGGATATCCGCTACCATTGCAGCAATTGCACGACTTTCATCACCTTCTGTATCAAAATCAGGAAGGTTCTCATCTGAGTTTGCTTCTGCTGCGAATTCCTCTGCGTCATTCTCAGAAGTACTAAATGCTGCTACGTTTTCTCCTTCTTCCGCATTAAATGCTGCTATGCTTTCTTCTGATGCTATATCCTCTTCAGCTATTGCAGTTTTCTCTGCTATATTTACTTCTGTTGCTGCATTTGATTCTGTCTCTTCAGCCTGTGCTGCTTCCACTGTTTCACCTGCTGCTGAAGTATCGGCTTCTGTTCCTGCAAAGACAGATTCACTGCTGTCACTGAAAGCATCACCTGACTGAGCGGAGAACTCCTGTGCAGCCTGTTCTTCTTTCTTTTCTGCTGTGTCAGAGTTGTCTTTTTTAGAATACCATGCGAAATTTAACTGGCTAAAGTCAGAGCCCGGAGTAAGTGAAACCTGAGTCCAGTCATTCTTAACAGCTTCCCACTCTGCTTTCCAGGATTCCCAGTTCCGGGAAATTCCCATTCCGCCTGCAAGAGAAGCAGCATCTGTTTTTCCGTCCGGTGCTGCACTTGCAAATGCCGGAGTAACCGCTCCTGCTGTCAGTGAAACTGATAAAATACCTGCCATAAAACTTTTTCGCCATAAGTTGTTCATTTTTTCATAATCCTCCTGAGAAATGAATGTTTCATCACACGATCACAGATCGGGTGTTCATTACATTGGAGAGTATAGAAACATTGAGAAAAAAGTTCAATAGACTTTACTGAGGTTTAACTATATTTTACATAGGTCTTACACTACTGTTCGCTCCGTTCTCAGTAACAGCTGACACCAAAGTACATCCTGCAGGAAATTCGACTCAAAGTGCTTTCCTCGGACAGGTTCTGACACATTCCATACACAAAATACATTCTGTTCCGTTTTTCCGTTTTCTGGAATTATCGATTATATCAACATTCATCGGACAAACTTTTTTACATTTTCCACATGAAATACACTTCTCTTTGTCACACTTAACCCTGACTACAGAGAAATAACTCATAGGTTTCAGAAAGATCGTGACAGGACAAATATACTTACAGAACGCTCTGTTATCTTTGAATAGGAATGCCAGAATAATCCCCACAATATAATACAGAATATTCCCCACGATAAAAGCTATAAACATGATTTTCTCCATATTCTCTACGTGATTCAGAAAAAGTAGCACCACGAAAAAAAGCGAAAATGAAAATGTGATATACCGGATAAAGCCTATCTTTTTTCTTGCAGCCTGAGGCTTTTTATATGGTAAAAAGTCCAACACCATAGCTGTCCAACAGGCATATCCGCACCATCCTCTTCCAAACAAAAGTGGTCCGAATATTTTTGCAACAGCATAATGAATCGTAGCTGCTTCAAATACTCCGGTAAACAGATAATACCAAAAACCCTCAATCTGCATGTTCTCCTGACATATAAGTCCCAAATAAATCAGCATATACAAACCAACCAGAAGTTGAACGATCCTACGTGCATGCTTATAGTTAAACTGAAAAAGCAAAAGCCCAACAGTAATCGATGTTCCAATATAACTGAAATTTAAAAGATAAAACAGATTATCTTTGGTAAGCCATAGTGTAACAGCCACTATTTCAAATACTATCCACATTCCAAAGGGTGCCAGCCATTTCCGTCTCGTATTCATACTCATTTCCTCCAGCGTTGTGCCCCTAACTTGATATCTACGAATTGCTCCGCTGCAAAGCAGCTCCCACAATTCTCATCATATCTCAATATAAAGTATTTGTCGAATGTTTATATTAAGCAAATATTTGTCAGACCAATTTGCCATAAGTACCAGAATATCAGGATTTGCGAAGGCAATTTATAGTAGATTTTGGCATATACATTTCGATTTTTTTTGAGTATAATAATTCCGAAAAAGGTCACTGTTCACTCCGTTCCCAGCAACACGCTTCGCGATGCACAGAATTTATGCTAATCGCATAAATTCGCGCGGTATGTCTCGGGTTTTCTGTGACCTTCGCTCACAAAAAACACCTCGCGGGATTTTACCAGTGAACAGTAACCGAAAAAGTACTTTGATAGTAAATTAAATGCGACATTATCGCACAGGAGGCATGGGATATGATTATTACAATAGCAAGACAGTGCGGAAGCGGCGGACATGAAATAGGAAAAGAACTGGCTTCCAGACTTGGACTGGAACTCTATGACAGAAAGAAGCTTGAAGAAGAAGCCAAAAAACTTGGAAAGCTTGACGAAAACAAAGAATTTTTCCAGGAAAAAGCAGTAAACAGCCTGCTCTACAGCATTGCTGTAAGCTACGGAGAAAGCAATCCGATGGAAAAATCTTTTGAACTTATACGTGAACTTACGCAGCAAAAACCTGCCGTAATCATCGGACGCTGTTCAGGAGCGATTTATGCAAATGATCCTGAGGCAACTACTGTTTTTCTTCACGCAGATAAAGACTGCCGTATCAAACGTGTAATGGAACGGGACGGTATTAATGAGAAAAAAGCTGCAAAGCTGATAAAGGAAGTGGATGAGAAAAGAGCATCTTTCCACAAATTCTGCACAGGCAAAGAATGGGAAGACGCCAGCCAGTATCAGCTGTCTATTGATACAGGCAAACTTGATATTTCCGATGCAGCAGACATGATCATAAATTATATCAATGCTAAAAATATCGGACAAAAGCACCTGTAATTTCCAAATAACACTGTAAAAATCAGGCACAAGTTTCCGAAATATAACTTGTGCCTGATTTGCATTTTCTTTTAATATTTACTGTTTGACTGATTGGATTCATCCATCGGATATCTCTGTAAATTCGCAGATAGACTTCTCAAATATGCTATACAACGCATCAATGTTCTAGGATATATTCCATCTGCCTTTCTTTTGTTTTCATACCCATTTTTTCATAGAACTTTTCGGCTGAAGTATTTCCTGCCCATACGTTCAGTGTCACTTCATAACAGCCCATTCGCTTTGCTTCATTTTTTACATATTCAAACAAGCTCTCGCCGATATGCTGTCCTCGTGCGTGCTGATCAACACATAGATCATCTATAAAAAGAGACTTAAACGGTACCATATTAGTTGAAAAAGGCTGTTCCTGTAATTGGCAAAATGCATATCCTACACAAACATCTTCCTCGTTCACTGCTACATATATGGGTTTTTCTTCTTTTCCTAATAGCTCTGTCAATTGGCTTACAGTATATTTTGTGGTACCGGGAATAAAAATATCAGGTCTTATATCTGCATGGATCTGCAATACCTGTCCCAACAGTTCAATTATTCTTAGAATGTCTTTTTCTTCTGCTTTTCTAATAGTCATTTTTGTCCTCCAAGTAACAAATTATTCCACATGTCGATTTCTTTAAAGATATCTTCCCAGCATATTTTTCACACACTTTTCTACCATATCCATACTTTCTATACATACCTCTTTTTTCATTCCTGCCGCAATTCCCACAGTCAGGAGTTCTTTTCTGCCTGGATTACGTCCATTTCCGTCAACTGTTGTAGTATGCTCTCCATAGTATGTGTTACTGTAAGTAAGATCATATGCCGGACTCAGGCTCCATCTGTCTTTTTCATCATCATATAAATAGGTGAAATTCTTTGAATGATCATCTCTGTTATGTGCAAAAACATTAAAACACATCCTGCGAAACATCTCTCTCATATCTTTCTCATTATCTCTGGTTAATATTTTTGTTAGTTTCATCAGACTGTGATAATCCAGGCTTGGCTGCTCAAAATTCAACTCCAGCAACGCAGCAGCTGTCAGCATATGAATTCTCTTTGTTCCATTTTTATCTGATATCCTGTCAAACCGCTTAATCCCAAAATACCCCTCACAGTTCTCAGATGGAAACAGTCTGGTTTCACTCATTATAATACCACATTTTTTTGCGCAGCATGAATAATCATATTCCATCTTCCCTGCATTTTCTCCATCCACATGTGCAGGAAATTTAATAATCCATTCCTCTCCATTCACTGTAGTCATAATTTTTGGGCTGGCTCCACCACTTGTACCACCGAGACGATATAATTCATCCAATCTATCGGAGTATTCCGTATTTAGTATTTTCCGGCACTGCTCCGCAAGTTCATCCAGATCCACATCTCCATATTGTTCATCTATTTTTTTCTCCGGATAATAGGTAAGTGCTCCCATACCTGACTTTCCAACAATTGCCAGCCGATCCAGCACCGTTAATTTGTCTGGATTCTGCTTATGTGCACGTAGCAGACGATCCAACAACAATCTCCCCCAATTATCCGGCAAACTATCTGCAAATACTCCAAATAATCCGTCAAAATAATCTTTTGTCGGTACAAAAACCTGCTTTTTAAGGGGAAGTGAAAACGGACTGATCGGAAAACCATTTTCAATCCATTCTTCACTATATTGAAACGCAGCTTTATGGTCAGCTGTCATAGCCAGTGTTCCTACAAGTTTTTCATCATAAAATACCTGTAATGCATTACCTTCCCTCATTTATGACCTCCTGAATATCTTTATATGGAACATGCGTAAAAATATTTCTAAGCTCATCTGCAATATCCAAAGCCATGGCAATCTTTGTCAGTGATATCAATGATATCTGTCCGGTAGTTTCGAATCTCTTAATTGAACCATAGCTTACTCCGCTCATGGAAGATAATTTTTCCTGAGAAATAGAGCGTCGTTTTCTGATATTACGCACCCTTTGTGCAAGCTTCTGATCCAGTTCCTCTGCTGTTTCCCATACAAACTGCTCCATTTTCCCTCCTTGCTTTTTATTATTTTATGGATATTATTTTATCCAATATTTCGCTATTTCATTAAAATCAGATAATATTTTATCCAGTATTATTCTATCATTTACTCTTTCATAAATCAAGCCTTTACCTATTCTTTATATATTATTGAAAATTTATTAAAAAAAGAAAAAGCACCTGATGTATCGTCAGATTTGTGGTATACTTTACGTATTACTTACAGACTCCCGGGAGGAGACGGCTATGCAAAATATAATTCCCGATGAAAGATATTCTGTGGCTGACGAAGCCATTTTAGGTGCTTTTTTCAAATTGTTAAAAGAAAAGAAGCCTGACAGGATTACTGTATCAGACATCACTAAAACAGCTGGTATTGCCAGAAGTACCTTTTATAATCACTATCAGGACATCCCTTCACTGATCTCTGCAGTTGAGGATAAAACTATTCATGATGTTTTTTCCATGATGGAAAATTTCCAGCCAAAAAATGACCGGGATATCTGCAGTTCCTATTTTCTGACTCTGTGCCGATACACTATGGAAAATCCTTTTCTGTCCGGTCTTTTGAGCACGCCTCATGGCAATGATCTGTTTGAAAAAATGCTGACTATGCTCCATCATTATGTTACAGAAACTACATCTAATTCCAGGCCTGACAGGCATACAAAGGAAGAAGTTTCCTATGTGATCACCTGCGCCATCGGCAGTACCATCGGCGTTCTCCACAAATGGAGCCGGGATAATTTTAATCTGGCACCGGAAGTGATCGCTGATATTCTGTCTGAGGTTTTTTTATCCGGTATGCTTCCACTTTTATCTTAAGCCTCTGTCTTATTCCAGAGGCTCATCAATCAGGACATCCTGTCTCCTGATTTTTTTTGTTGTGTTGCGGATAAACGGATTTTTGCGGACAACCAATCCTGTAATGCGGCGATAGGTGGGCTGATTTCTGTTATATTCATCCAGAAATGCCTGAAGCTGTGCCTGAATTGCCTCTGCATCCAATGCTTTCGCTTCCACAACAGCCTGCTCCGGATAGATGCGGGCGGTCAGTCCATTGTCCTCACCTGTGACGATCACTTCTCCTATCAGCGGATTCAGAGCCAGCTTATTCTCAATCTCCTCCGGAGATACATTTTCACCGTTGGACAGGATGATCAGGTTCTTCACACGTCCATTGATAAACAGATAACCGTCTTCATCCATATATCCCTTGTCACCGGTATGCAGCCAGCCATCCTTTAAAGTCTCTGCTGTCTCATCAGGCATCTGATAATATCCCTTCATAACACTGCTTCCCTTTACCAGAATCTCACCGTTTTCGAATCTGATTTCTGCATTTTCAAGTGGTTTTCCAATAGAACCCTTTTTATTGTTTTCCAGTGTATTATTGCTGATAACAGGAGAGCATTCTGACATTCCATAGCCTTCCAGTACTTCGACGCCATATTCTGCAAAACGGTCAATATAATATGGATCCAGATGTGCACCGCCTGTAAAGATAATACGCAATTTTCCACCGAATACCTTTTCTGCCAGAACTGCCTTCGGAATTGACGGATCAGCGGCAGCCAGTCTCTTATAAATAGTCTCGATCATCATTGGAACCATAAGCATAATCTCCGGTTTGAAAATACTCATATTCCTTACCATATGGAGCAGGGAATCATTGATGCAAAGAGTTGCACCCAGAGAGAATCCCTTCAGCCAGTCCATAACCAGGCAGAATGCGTGATGGATTGGAAGCACACTGAGCACGGCAGTTCCCGGTTCTGCCGTAATCTTTACTGCCTCAACATTGGAGGCCAGATTATTCTGTGTCAGCATAACACCCTTGCTCTTTCCTGTTGTTCCGGAAGTGAAGATAATGGTCGCAATATCCTCTGCATCCGGGCAGACAGAATCTGATGATGCACTCTTTCCTGCATTTCGAAGTTCGCCAATACCGTATACCTTTGCCGGCGCATCCTCTACCTCTTCCTGAAGCATCCACACCTTCTGAAGTTTCGGGCAGTTTCCAAGAAATGCATCCAGATATGGTCTAAGCTTCGGACTTAAGAAAAGAGCGGCGGAATCGGAACGGTTAAGCAGATCGATCAGATCCTCACAGGGAAGTGCTGCATCCAGCGGTACTGCTGTGGTACATCCTGTAATGATTCCCAGATAACTTTCCATCCACTCTACAGAACTGGTTCCGATCAGTGCAATGTGCTTTCCCTCAAAGCCTTCTGCAAGAAGACCTTTTCTGGTGGAAACTACATTTTCCATCAGTTCGCCATAGCTTCTTTCCATAATTTCCTTTTTCTTGAGCCATTTTACTGCTTTTACTTCATCAAATTTACGTACACTTTCTTCTAATATATTTCTGATCAGCATATCTGTCCCCCATTATTTTCTGAACTATTCAAGTTATGGATATCCTGTCAGGTACAAAATATCCTTGACCCTGACATCTTTATAAGTTTTGCTTCGAAAAAAATTACTGAAGTTCTTCCAGCAGATTTAAGGCTTCGCCAAGAGTTGTGATCTTCAGCACTTCGCTCTCGTCAAGTTCAAGATCAAAGGTATCCTCAAGCTCACCTAAAAAGGACATAAAATCCAGAGAACTGAAACCCAGATCCTCGCGGAATCTCATTTCATTATTCATTTCTTCCGGTGCTACCTTGCTATACTGTGCTACAATATTTTTAAATTCCATTTCCTGATTCATTGCATTTCCTCCTGATATTGATTTAGTTAAACCAGTTCCATAATTTCGCCGATGCTCATATCCGGCTCTGCGATTCCCTTGAAAAGAATACGCATCATATAATAATAGAGCAGTTCCATATCATGTTCCTCCAGATGAGCAGTCTGGTAATGATAGGAGAAGTTCATACCTCCATCTTCTGTATGGGATACGGTCAGATACATCTTCTTGGTGGCTGCACCGTTTGCAAACCATTTTGCATGCTGACGGATAGTTCCAAGCATTTCATTCTCTACCTTCACAGTCATTGGCTGGTAAGTCAGATAACAGCTCTCATATCCTGTATGCTCCGGTGTATTGTATCTCTTTCTCATCTCATCCATAATAAGTGCCGGATCATAGTTGCTGTGCATGTAGATACGATTCTGCATATTCTGGATCTCATAAGCAGCAGAAAGGAAATCTGTCTCCGGTGCGATCACTGTTCTGCATGGGAACATGATGGTTCTGCTTCCTCCGGAAGTCCACTCATCATGAGTAGAACGTCTGGATATAAAGTTCTGAATAGTAATATCTTCCTGTCCGTTATTTACCTTTGACAGATAGGTACGGATGCCAAGCAGAAGAAGATTAGTCATGGAGAGCTGATGATTCATACAGAAATCCATCAGATTTTTAGTTGGTTCCGGCTCCAGATAATAATCCTTAACTGCCACAAACAGATCCTTCATCTCAATATCAGAAGAACGAAGTTTGGGATTTCCATGACGTCTTCTCGCCTCCTCCAGTACAGACGGTCCCTGAATATCAGAATACAAAGGCTCGCCCAGCGTATCCAGCTGGTCATCCCAGAATTTCTTATCTTTTGCAAAACGTTTCTCGTTGCCTGCTTTTGCAAGGTCTTTTTTCAGTACTGTCTCAAAGTCTGCCAGTTCCTGCGGATAGGCTGTTCCATATTTATAATAAGTATATAACTGAAACAGATCACCGATCATTACTACCAGACCACAGGAATCGATCAGTCTGTGATCCATATGTACAAAGAAACCATTATATCCTTCCGGCAGCTTCAGCATAGTAAACTCGCACATGGGAATGTCATCACCGTCAAAGGTTTCGTATGCCCACTGCTGCATCAGCTCATCTGCTTTTGCAAGGCTTCCCATTCCTGACAAATCCTTGAATCCGATATCTCTTGGATCCTGCTGTACAAGGTACTGCTGTACATTTCCGTCTTTATCAGGCTTCGTAAAACGGATTCTGGTGCATCCGGAACGTTCTGTCTCCATTTGAATGCATTTTTTTAATAATCCAAAATCCAGTTCAGCCTGTACAGATGCCACAACACTGACACCGGATACCTGCTGTGTACCGTAATCCATGATCCAGTTGTGGTGCATTTTCTGTGCTGCTGTTAAAGGATAGTAGTTTGTCATACTTTATTTAACCTCCATCACCCGTTTTTTCTCTTTTCCCGGGTACAAAAACATTACATACTTGTTCAGTAGCCCACAGTTATTTTAAAAATAATGTACTGGCAGCTACAACATTACTTTTTTATTACGTGACAAAAATAGCACAGATTTTTCCCAAATACCAGTACCCTCAGGACTTAATGAACACTTTACATAAAATTGACCGAGACTTATCATGCATTTAACAAAACGCATCTGATAAGTCCCGGTCAGGGATTGTTATCATTCATAATCGCCTTTGGCGGTTGAAAACAGTCACATTATTTTTCAGAATTACTGCCATCATATTTCTCAAAAAACTCCATCACTGTACGCTGATACAGTTCCGGATCTGCATAGGCACTGCACAGATGTCTTGCTCCCTGTACAATGACCAGTTCCTTTGGTGCTTTGCACAGCATATAGTTCTGGAATGAATTGTTCGGGTACACATAAGTATCCTTCTCTCCATGAAAGAAAAGAACAGGTCTTGTATTCCTTTTCATAGCTTCTGTGGTATCTGCATCTTTCATACGAAATCCTGCCACAAAATGGCACAGACAGTTCATTTCCTTCAAAAGCAAAGGAATATAATGCAAATGAAACCAGTTGTCAGCCATATCCCGCATCTGTCTTTCCATAGACTGAAAACCACAGTCTGCGATCAGCCCTTTCACCTCTGACGGAAGCCTGTATCCGGATGCCATCAGTACAGCGGCTGCTCCCATAGACTGTCCATACAGATAGATT
>OLSQ01000288.1_pt1 | contig 52755 bp, 51 predicted proteins | sample 1672561 | NCBI WGS metagenome assembly OLSQ01 (sample SAMEA3136699, study PRJEB25190) | human gut metagenome | biome: human gut; feature: human-associated habitat; material: faeces | place: Austria | collected 2013
AAGTGGTAAGGCGTGGGACTGCAACTCCCTGATCGTCGGTTCAAATCCGTCAGTCACCTTTATGAATGAGGCCAGTGAATTTCACTGGTCTTTTTTTATTATATTTATAACTATTCAGAACCATACCACGCACATTTGCAAAATCATACAAAAATGTGAATTATTGCAACAAAATATAAAATACATGACACTTATAATATGAAGACGTCATCAGAAAGGAGAAAAAGTTATAGAGTTTAATATGAAAGAGCGCTTATTGATTAAAAAGGCAAAAAAAGGAGATGTAGAAGCGTTTGGAGAGTTATACACAACCGTATATAAAAAATTATATCGTTTTGCACTTTATACATTGAAAAATGAACAAGATGCAGAAGATGTTGTAAGTGAGGCTGTGACAGATGCTTTTACAGGAATAAAAAAATTAAAAAGAGAAGAAGCATTTTCAAATTGGATGTACCAGATTGTAGCAAATAAATGCAAACGAAAAATGAGGGAATATTATCGTGAAGACATATTATATGAGGATATTGATATGTGGGATCATTCTAAGGAAGAACACTATGAGGTACGGAAAGCGTTCATGGAGTTGTCATCAGAAGAACGCATGATCATAGGATTGCATTTATTCTTCGGATATAAGACAAGAGAGATCGCTCAATTTATGGAATTGAATGATAATACGGTACGTTCAAAAGAAAGCAGAGCAATGAAAAAGTTGGAAAATAAATTGAAAGGACTGAGAGAAAATGGATGATATTTTAAAAGAGATAGAAAAATCTGCAGACGATATACAAATTCCTACTTCACTTGATCCGAATAATGTGAAGAAAAAATTAAAGGAAAGAAAACTATCAGAGGAATCAAATTATATGAATTATAAGAAATCAGAATACAAAAAAGTGGATGAAGAAAAGCATAAGAACAAAAAATTCAATGTAAGAAAAATTGTGGAATACGCTGCGGCAATTGCTTTGGTTATAGGAATCGGCAGTGCTGGAATTTATAATGTTATTACAAGACAAACGGGAAATGAATCAGAGAAAAATATACAAAGTGATGAGATAAATGCATCTAGTCAAGTAGCATCTTGCGAGGATGCGGATAAGAATACCAGAAATGATGCCGACCAATCTCAGTTAGATTCCGCAGATGCTTACCTGGAAAAGAAAAATGATATTGGAACATATCATCTTGCAAGTAATTATGAAGAAGTTTACAATCTCGTGGACACAGACAATATATATGTTTCTTATTGTGGAAAAGATAAGGAAGGAGCTGCATCTGATGGAAGTATGAATGAGATTAATACCTATGTGGTAGAAGATAAGGAAGATGCAAGTGCTACAAAAAAGGAAAGCTATTCACATACAAATCTGCAGGTAGATGGTGTTGACGAAAGTGACTATGTAAAAACAGATGGCAGTTATATATATGTGCAAAAGGAAGATAAAGTTGTTATTACAGATGTTAGAAACGAAAAGATGAATATATTAGGAGAGATATGTCCAAATTTAGGGAAAAATGGGTATATAAAGACAATGTATGTCGATGGCAATCAGTTGTTTCTTGTGTTACAAAAAAATGCATCAGATAAAATGAAATGTATTCTTCAAACGTACAATATTGCAGATCGGAAAAACGCCAGATTAGAAGGAAGCGTAGTTGTCGAAGGAGAGTATGCAGATTCAAGAAAAGTAGGAGATATTGTATATTTATTTTGCAATAAAGGTATTTTGTATAATGAAACAACATACAAAGGGGATAAAGAAAAAATCATCCCTCTCGTTAATGATAAGAAGATACCTTCTGGATGCATTTATGTGCAGGATCATGCTGATAGCGAATTTATTGCAGTTTCAGTCAATGTAAAGAAGCCAACAGAGATTGTTGACCAGATGATGGTCATGAATGCTAGTGTAAATGTTTATATGGGAACAGATGCAATCTATTTGTATTCTACAGAATATAAGAAAGAAAAAGCTTATACTAATATTACAAAATTTCAGTATAATGATGGATATATGTCTGGAGTGGCATCAAAGACCGTAAAAGGAGAAATAACAGATGTTTTTGCAATTTCGGAATCGAATAATATCCTTCGTGTTCTTACAACGGAATGGGATGAGCAATCCAAAAACAGATTATATATGCTGGATGATAAGATGCAAATTTTAGGAAAGTTGTCAGGTATTGCGGATGGCGAAGAAATTTATGCGGCCAGATATATTGGAAATATTGCATATTTTATAACGTATCACAATACGGATCCGCTTTTTGCAGTGGATATATCAGACCCTGAGACACCAAAAGTAATAGGCGAACTTAAAATTACGGGATTTTCTGATTATCTGCACCCATATGGAAAGGATAAGATTCTTGGAATTGGATACGAAACGGATGCTGTGACAGGAGAGCAGCTGGGAGTTAAGCTGACTATGTTTGATATATCCAATCCGGAAAAATTGAAGGTTATTGATACGCTTCACATAGATGGAGATTATTGTAGTGCTGCGGATGATTATAAGACTGCGCTGGTCGATAGTGAAAAGAATGTAATAGGGTTTACTGTTGAGCAATGGGAGATGAAAATGCACAGGATAGTAGAAATAGATATTATGTTTATTCATGGAAAAATAATCATTTTGTGAAGCAATTTGAAAAAAAGCTTCCTGAAACTAAATATGATATGTATGAGAAATGTAATGATTTATATTTATATGTGGATAATTATAATATTAGAGGTCTTTATATAGGAGATACCTTTTATTTAAATTATCCTTCAGGTAAATCTTATAAGCTCGAAAGCTATAATATGTTGAAAAATTATGATGAAATAGATCATTTAAAGTTCTGACATTTATGAAATAGATCATTTACAGTTCTGACAATTATAGTTTCATGTCATAGTTATAGGATTTTATGAATCATAGACATTATGAAATTAAATAGCAGTTAGCATTGCAAGATTATAAATTATCAGGATTTTCTGTACACGAGCAAATATAGAAAATCCTGATATTTTTGTTTTTTTACAGTAATAGCAAAATCCTGATTTTGCATTTGTTTTTTTATGTAAATATGTGTGTTGAATGATATGCTTATATATTGTCGTGAATGCACAAATTTGTACGACCTTTTTTGTGAATGATTTTGACGGAAAATGATTGACTTTGAAAAAGCTGACCGATATAATACAAATATAGATGAACGGTTTTGAACGTTTGTGAACGAAAAAGGAGTGGTGTATATGCTTGCGGAGGAAAGATTTTCAAAAATATTGTCCATAATAGAAACTGAGGGCAGTGCGACGATGCAAGAACTTATGACGGCTCTTGACGCATCGGAATCCACAGTTCGAAGAGATTTGAATACGATGGATGATAATGGATTGCTGACAAAGGTACACGGAGGTGCAGTTGCAAAGAGACCTTCCATTAGTACACATGATGAAAATGTCAAAAGTCGTAAAGCATTGAATGCCGGTGAGAAAGCGGATATTGCAAAATATGCGGCATCCTTAATTAAGCCGGAAGATTTTGTATATCTCGATGCAGGTACGACAACGGAGCGGATGATTGAATATATTCAGACAACGAAGGCGGTATTTGTTACGAATGCAATCAGTCATGCAAAGCTTTTGTCGGAGAAAGGCTGCCGGGTATATATACTTGGTGGAGAATTTAAGTCGCAGACAGAGGCCATTGTTGGTGAGGAAGCGGTGGAAACTTTGGATAAATACAATTTTACCAAAGGATTCTGGGGAACCAATGGAATCAGTGTAAGCAAAGGTTTTTCCACACCGGAGTTAAAAGAGGCAATGGTAAAAAAGAAATCCATGGCAAACTGTAAAAAGTGTTATGTATTAGCAGATGCCAGTAAGTTTGATCAGATGTCCAGTGTAAAATTTGCGGATTTTGAGCAGGCTACCATTATTACAACGGAGTTAAAAAAACCCGCTTTGAAAAAGTATAAAAACATTGTGGAGGTAAAATAAATGATTTATACAGTAACATTTAATCCGTCATTGGATTACATTGTCACAGTTAATGATTTTATGACAGGAATCGTAAATAGAACAAGTAAAGAAATTATTTTTCCAGGAGGAAAAGGCATCAATGTTTCGATGGTACTGAAAAATCTTGGATGTGAGAATACAGCGTTGGGATTTATGGCTGGATTCACAGGTCAGGAGATTATTCGATTGCTGGAAGAAAAAGGAATTTCTACCGATTTCATTCATGTAGCTGAGGGAACATCCAGAATCAATGTAAAGCTTCGTGCGCAGAAAGAGACAGAAATCAATGGACAGGGACCAGCGATTGCATCGGCAGATATCAAGAAATTGTACGAGAAATTAGATGGCCTGCAGGATGGAGATATCCTGGTATTGGCAGGAAGTATTCCGGATACAATGCCAGAGTCCATGTATATGGATATTATGGAGCATTTGCAGAACAAGAAACTGAACATTGTCGTAGATGCAACCAGGGATCTGCTGATGAATGTATTGGCTTATCATCCGTTTTTAATCAAGCCAAACAATCACGAACTTGGAGAAATTTTCCACGAGACCATTACGGAAAAAGATGATGTTGTAAAGTATGCAAAGAAGCTTCAGGAAAAAGGTGCACGAAATGTACTTGTTTCCATGGCTGGAGATGGCGCAGTGCTTGTGACAGAAGATGGACAGGAGTTTCGCAGCGAAGCACCAAAAGGAAAAGTGGTTAATTCTGTTGGAGCAGGAGATTCCATGGTGGCAGGTTTTGTATATGGGTATCTGCAGAATCATAATTACGCAGATGCTTTTCGTTATGGACTTTGTACAGGAAGCGCAAGTGCTTTTTCAGAAGAACTGGCAACAAAGGCTGAAGTGGAAGCCTTAATTGATAAAAACAAAAATTTATTTTAGGAGGGGATTCAATGAGAATCAGGGATTTATTAGCAGCAGAAAGCATTGAACTCAATGGTTCTGCGACCGACAAAAAAGACGTCTTGAACAAGATGGTCGATTTGATGGCAAAAAGCGGAAAAATCAGTGATATTGAGACCTATCGCGCAGGCGTTTTCGCAAGAGAAGAAGAAGGAACGACTGGAATTGGAGAAGGAATCGCTATTCCACATTGTAAGTCAGATGCAGTCAATGCACCAGGACTTGCGGCAATGGTCGTAAAAGGCGGTGTGGAGTTTGATTCGTTAGACGGAGCACCGGTTCACATTTTGTTTCTTATCGCAGCTCCAAACACAAAGGATAATGTACATCTGGATGTACTCAGTAAGTTATCCGTTTTGCTGATGGATGAGAACTTTACTAAAAATCTGATGGAAGCCAAGAGTGTGGATGAGTTCCTTGCAGTGATCGATGAGGCAGAGAACGAGAAAGATGCCAAAGAAGAGCAGCCGGTTGAAACTCCGAAGGGTATACAGATTCTTGCTGTAACCGGATGTCCGACAGGTATTGCACATACGTATATGGCAGCTGAAGCACTTGAGAAAAAAGCAGTAGAACTCGGTTATACGATTAAGGTTGAGACGAGAGGATCCAGTGGTGCCAAGAATGTTGTGACAGATGAGGAAATTGCAAATGCAGTCGGAATTATTGTTGCAGCAGACACAAAGGTTCCAATGGATCGCTTTGATGGAAAGAAAGTCATTGAATGCAAAGTTGCAGATGGAATTAATAAGGCAGAGCAGCTGATCAACCGTGTGATGAGTGGTGATGCACCTGTTTATCATGCATCAGAAGCAAATAGAGAAGCAAAAGAAGAAAAGAGTTCTGGTGGAATCGGACATACAATATATACCCATCTGATGAGTGGTGTATCTCACATGCTTCCATTCGTTATCGGTGGTGGCATCATGACTGCTATTGCATTCCTGATTGATACCATTTTAGGATATGGTGCAAGCGGAGGTTCTGCATTTGGTTCTTGTACACCGTTTTCTGCATTCTTTAAATATTGTGGCGGTCTTGCCATGGGACTGATGGTTCCGGTACTTGCAGGTTACATCGCATATTCGATTGCCGATCGTCCGGGTCTTGCCGTTGGTTTTACAGGCGGTTTGTTAGCTTCAAGTGGTAATGCATTGGTGAAAGGATATCAATGGGCAGGTGAAACAACTGGTTTCCAGAAGTTTATTGAAAATTTCGCATTCCAGGGAATAGACGGAGGAAGCACCGTATCTGGATTCTTAGGTGGAATTTTGGCAGGTTTTCTTGCAGGATTTATTGTACTTTTCCTAAAAAAAGCGTTTTCCAAACTTCCGGCTTCATTGGATGGAATTAAACCAACTTTAATCTATCCATTGCTTGGAATTTTAATTATTAGTATTTTAATGTGCTTTATTTTTAATCCGTTAATTGGATTAATTAATACAGGATTAAGCAACATGCTTACCGGAATTGCAAATGCAGGATTTATTACCGTACTTGGTTTACTTCTGGGTGCAATGATGGCAATTGATATGGGTGGTCCAATCAATAAGGCAGCATATGTATTTGGTACCGGAATGCTTGCAACAGCAGCGAAGTTAATGGAAAATGGTGCGCAGATATCTGATCCAGCAGTACAGGCTTGCTATATTGCGATGGCATCCATCATGATCGGAGGTATGGTTCCACCAATCGGTATTGCACTTGCATGCTGGTTCTTCCCTAAGAAATTTACAGTAGCTGAACGTAATTCAAAAGTTTCGAACCTTGTTATGGGAGCTTCCTTTATTACAGAAGGCGCAATCCCGTTTGCAGCATCCGATCCGTTACATGTTATACCTTGTACACTGGTTGGTGCCGGAGTTGCCGGATTCTTATCCGCATTGTTTGGATGTACATTGATGGCTCCACACGGTGGAATCTTCGTATTTGCAACAGTTGGAAATCCTCTGATGTATGTTGTTTCATGGGCAGTTGGTTCTGTAATCACAGCATTGCTGCTTGGTGTAATTAAAAAAGATGTGCAGCAGTAAAATCAATTTCATTACCATTTATATAATAGATGGGAACAATAGCATATAAAACAAATTATCAAATTAGAAAAGGAGCAATTAAAATGAAAGAATTCAAGTATACAATCAAAGATGAGTTAGGAATCCACGCACGTCCAGCGGGACTTTTGGTAAAGGAAGCAGCAGCTTTTCCTTGCAAGGTTACCATTGAAAAAGGCGGTAAAGAAGTAGATGCAAAGAGAATCTTAGGTGTGATGGGACTTGGCGTAAAATGCGGAGAAGAAATCACATTAAGAACAGATGGAGATCAGGAAGACACAGCAATGGAGACATTAAGCAAATTTTTAGAGACAAATCTCTAAAATTTGAATGAGGTGAGGATATGACGATTGAGGGTAAAAGTGTATACAGTGGGGTGGCAATTGGCCGCCTCGCAATATACCACAAGGCAGATAATCAGGTAAAAAGAGAAAAAATCAGTGATGTTGAAGCAGAACTTGCCCGCTTTGAAGAGGCAAGAAATACAGCAAAGGAACAGCTCGCCGGTTTATATGAGAAAGCTTTAAAGGAAGTTGGAGAAGTCAATGCAGCCATCTTTGAAGTTCACCAGATGATGCTGGATGACCTTGATTATGTGGAGTCTGTTACCAATATGATTCAGAGTCAGGAAGTCAATGCAGAGTATGCAGTTGCAACAACCGGAGATACACTTTCGGAAGTGTTTGCTTCTATGGATGATGATTATATGCGTGAGCGTGCAGCGGATGTGAAAGATATTTCCAACCGTGTGATTGCTGTATTGCAGGGAAATGGTGCAGGTGGTCTGAATGCAGATGAGCCAGTCATTCTTCTTGCAGATGATCTTGCTCCAAGCGAGACGGTACAGCTCGATAAATCCAAGGTACTTTCTTTTGTAACCAGACATGGTTCCACAAATTCTCATACGGCAATTCTTGCCCGCACCATGAACATTCCGGCATTGATCGGTATTGATTATCCAGAAGATGCAGAAGGTAAGATGGGAATTGTTGATGGATATGAAGGCAAGCTTATTATCGATCCACCTGTTTCTGTTCTGGAGACTTATCAGAAGAGAAAAGAGGCAGATGAGGAGAAAAAGCGTCTGCTCCTTGAATTAAAAGGAAAAGAAAACGTCACCATTGATGGTACAAAAATCAATCTTTATGCAAACATCGGAAGTGTTGCAGATGTTGCTTCTGTACTTGCAAATGATGCCGGTGGAATCGGTCTCTTCCGAAGTGAATTTCTGTATTTGGAGAGTTCGGATTATCCAACAGAGGAAGAGCAGTTTGCAGCATACCGTAAGGTTGCAGAATCTATGGCAGGAAAGAAGGTAATCATCCGTACACTCGATATTGGTGCAGATAAGCAGGTGGATTATTTCCATCTGGACAAAGAGGACAATCCGGCTATGGGTTACCGTGCAATCCGTATCTGCTTAGACCGCAGGGATGTATTTAAGACACAGCTTCGTGCATTGTATCGTGCAAGTTATTATGGAACAATTTCCATTATGTTCCCGATGATCATTTCTGTAAATGAAGTTAAAGAAATTAAGAAAGTCATTGCAGAAGTAAAAGCAGAACTGGATGAGGAAAAGATCCCATATAAGGATGTTGAAATCGGAATTATGATTGAGACACCTGCAGCAGTTATGATGAGCGAAGAACTCGCACAGGAAGTTGATTTCTTCTCCGTTGGTACAAACGATTTGACACAGTATACGCTGGCAATTGACCGTCAGAATCCAAAGCTTGACAATATTTATGATTCTCATCATCCGGCAATCCTTAAGATGCTCAAGATGATTGTAGATAATGGACATAAAGGTGGATGCTGGGTTGGTATCTGTGGAGAACTTGGAGCAGATACAACACTGACAGAGACCTTCCTGAAGATGGGATTTGATGAATTATCCGTAAGCCCATCCATGATACTTAAAGTACGTCAGGAAATTCGTTCTATCGAATTAAAATGATGAAAGGGTCAAAAGGTATCATTAAAATAAAAGTGCATAGTTGTAAATATGCAGGATAAGAGCCGGGGAGCTGCAACTCTCTGGCTCTTATTTTGCTTGCCTGCATTTATAAATCATAGTATGATGAAAGGAGAATACGGTATCATTGTATGCGATTTGATGTATACTTTAGTGACCCGTATTACACCAAGAAAGTAGCAATTAGCAGGAAGTAATAAAGAAAATGGAAGAAAAAAGAACCGGTACATTATATTTATGCGCAACACCAATTGGAAATCTGGAAGACATTACATTCCGTGTACTGCGCACATTAAAAGAAGTTGATCTGATCGCAGCGGAGGATACACGTAATTCGATTAAGCTGCTGAATCATTTTGAGATAAAGACTCCTATGACAAGTTATCATGAGTATAACAAAATTGACAAAGCCTATCAGCTTGTGGATCGTCTGCGGGAAGGAAAAAATATTGCATTGATCACAGATGCAGGCACTCCGGGAATTTCTGATCCGGGAGAAGATATTGTGCGTATTTGTTATGAGGAAGGCATTGAGGTAACATCGCTCCCAGGTGCAGCAGCCTGTGTGACAGCACTTACGATGTCTGGACTTCCGACAAGAAGATTTGCATTTGAGGCTTTTTTGCCAAAGGATAAAAAGGAACATCAGGCAGTGCTTGAGGAACTTGCAGCAGAAACCCGCACCATGATTGTTTATGAGGCACCACATCATCTTGTAAAGACACTGAAAGAACTCGAACAGACACTTGGAAGCGACCGCAGACTTACCATTTGCAGAGAGCTGACCAAGCGCCATGAAGAAAAAATGCAGACAACATTCGGGGAAAGTCTGCAGTATTATGAGACACATGAACCTCGTGGAGAGTATGTGTTGGTCATTGAAGGCAAATCCCGTGTGCAGATTCAGAAGGAGCAGCAGCAGAGCTGGGAATCCATGAGCATTGAGGAACATATGCAGTATTATGAATCGCAGGGAATTGCCCGCAAAGAAGCGATGAAACTGGTAGCAAAAGACCGCGGTGTCAGCAAACGCGATATTTACCAGAGTCTTCTTTAAAATGAAATCATGCATCAAGTGGAAGAAAGGTCAACGCAATGCGCGTTTTACCTGTTCTTCTACGATGGAAAACGGCGCAGGTCCGGTGCGGAGTATTGCTTCATGAAAAGCAGACGCATCGAATTTGTTGCCGTATTTTTTTTCACATGTTTCGCGAAGCTGCCGAAATTGCAGATAGCCTACATAGTATTTTAAATAGTTGCCGGGATCTTCAAGAACAAGATCTGTGATAGAGTCGATGGCCGTTTCATCATCAATTCCGAAGTTTTTCCAGAATTTCTGCATATCTGCCTTTTTCCATCCATAGTAGTGAATACCGATATCCGAACTGGCATAAAGGCTGAGCATGGCAGCCTGATTGTGCTGCAGCAGGCTGGCCTGATCTTCGGGCAGTCCGGCATAATAGTAGGCTAACATTTCCACATAAGTTGCCCAGCCTTCCGTGTATGCCGGATAATTAAAAAGCGAGCGGATCGGTGGAAGTCCGTAATCGTAGGATTGTATGGTCTGATAGAGATGACCGGGGTAGCCCTCGTGGGCTAAAGTTGTAAAATAATACAGATCCGTGTAATTGTCCGCATTATTGATGTAAATGCGATTGGTGGAATAGTCATCGATCGGTGCAGTGATGTAGAAAGCGGGCGCAAGGTATTCGGACAGAGATTCGTCCACATGGGTAATCTCACAGGTCGTATCACAGGCTTTGGGAAAATCTTTGGCGATGGTTTTTTTTAAGTGATCGATCATTGCGTTCTCATCTGTGAGCTGACTGTCCAGTTTGATATCCATGGAAACAAGTTTTGGATTGGAAGCCAGTATCGTTGTACAGATATCCACATCTTCCTGCCGGGCATCGGCAATCTGTTGAAAGAGTTCATCTACCGTGAAATCGGTTCCGGTATTGTAGGCAACCAGAGCTTCATAGTAGGATTTTCCATCTTCATAATTGCACAGACCCCAATCATTCCGGCCACAGCCGAGCAGTTTCGTAAGGCCGGAAATCATTTCAGAATAGGCGGGAATGACATGCTCCGCAATTACCTGTTTATTTTTCGCAATATATTCTTCCTTTTCACTGTCACTCAGATTTAATGTGTCCAAGCGGTTGGAAAATGTGGATAACAGGAAGTTATCTTCCGGATGTTGTGTAAAAATCTCACATCCTTCAATAACTTTCATACATTTTTTGTCGGACATAAAAAGTCCGGCTTTTGCTTTGTCCTCCTCGTAGGAAAGAATGTTGGAAAAGTAAGTATCCATCTGGGCAAGAAGAGCCAGGTAATCATCTACATCCTGTTTGCGGTAAAAAGGATATTCTGCCAGCAAAATCGGAAGCTGTGAGGTCACACCGTTTGATGGAGTGACAACTTCTTCATACATCGGATACTCTGCCAGTGCCCGCTGACGCATGAGTGTATCCTCAAGAATTTTATATGTAAGTTTGTTTTGTGCATCCAAAGCACGATAGGAATAATGGGACAGTTCTTTTTGCAGATGCTCCAGATTTTTTGCACTGCTTTTTTGTGATTTGGTGGAGAAATCTCCAAAAGTCACTTCGTAAGAACCAATACCCACTGAGGAAGGATCTTTGAGCGTAAAATGGAGATTCATCGTGTTCGAGGTAAGTTCATCTGCAAATAACCGGGAAATAAAATTGTTGAAGCTTTCACTTCCCTTATGCTGTAGTTGGAATGCCGGAAAAAGAGTACGGCAGCAGAAAAACAGAATCAGAAGAAAAGCGGCAGCAAAGAAAATCCTGTATTTTTTAAAAATCGATTTCATGTGCATGCTCCAAGAAGAAAATTTATATATTCTATGCGGATTTTAAAAGAAACATAACTGCGGTAAGGAATATTACTATGCTTTCCGGAATAGGATGAAAGCAAGAAAAAAGTACGGGATAAAAGCATGAATTATCTATGGGGCGGTATGATTCTTGTGGGAGTCATTTACGCGGCTTTTACAGGGAATATGAATGCGGTGACCAATCAGGCGTTAGCATCTGCAAAAGAAGCCATCAGCCTTTGCATTACCATGGCGGGAGCAATGGCATTCTGGGTAGGAATCATGCGCATTGCAGAACGTCAGGGGATTCTGGAAAAAGTAGCACAGAAAATGAATCCAATTCTGAATTTTCTGTTTCCCTCTGTTCCAAAATCTTCGCCGGCAAGAAGTGATATTGCCAGTAATATAGTGGCAAATGTACTGGGGCTCGGATGGGCGGCCACACCGGCAGGCCTTTCGGCCATGAAACAGTTAAAAAAACTGGATGCAAGGACGGGTTATGCGACGGATGCCATGTGTGATTTTTTAATATTGAATATTTCTTCTTTACAGTTGATTCCTGTAAATATTATTGCATACCGCACAGAATATGGTGCAGTCAATCCCGTAGCGGTCACAGGTCCGGCAATTCTTGCTACCTGTGTGTCCACAGGAGCTGCCATATTGTTTATTAAACTGCGGCATTTACTGTCATTGAGCCGGTAGCATTTATGGAGGAAAAGATGCATGCAATTTGTTGTTTTTCTATCAGAAGCGATAATTCCTGTGCTGTTATTTTTGATTGTAGGAAGCGGTTTACTGCGTCATCAGAAAGTATATGAAGATTTTCTCGACGGGGCAAAAAGCGGTATTCGTACCGTTGTCGAAATTATGCCGACACTGATTGGACTGATGGTTGCAGTCGGGGTTTTGCGTGCGTCCGGATTTCTGGACTTTGTATCTGCATGTTTGAAAAAAATGCTGGCTTTTACCAATGTACCGGCGGACTTATTTCCGATTGCAATTGTAAAAATGTTTTCATCCTCGGCAGCAACGGGGCTTTTACTGGATCTGTACAAAGAGCATGGATGCGATTCCTTCGCTGGAATGGCAGCATCAATCATGCTCAGCAGTACAGAAACAATTTTTTATACAATGTCCGTCTATTTTATGTCAGTAAAAGTGAAGAAAACAAGATATACACTGGCAGGTGCACTGATTGCAACAGTTGCAGGGATAATAGCGAGTGTGACATTTGCATCTTATATGCAAAATATAATGTAACATTATTTGAAATATGGTAAATATGCTATATAAATTAAGATAATAAGATATGAGGGCCAAAAGGTATGCATCGAATTACATGCATCGATGATACCTTTTGATCCTTTTATCATAATAAGAAAAATAATTAGAGAAAAAGTATGAAGAATGTGTTACCATTTATAAAAATATTGAAGATGGACAGCAGAAGCTCACAGAAATTAAGCAAATGGAAAGTACAGTACAGCCGTTGCGCGGGCAGGGACTTCATTTTTAATGTCTAGTACTATTGATTGATAATAATGTAGTGATAAAGTACCAAATTTGCAAATAATTTTGTGAAAAATGCAAAAAACGCTTGACGTAGACTCTTTAAACTGATAGAATCCGGCTTGTTACGAAAATATTTTAGGAGGATTTAGTTATGAAAAAAAGAGTTATGGCTTTATTACTTGCTGCTTCACTTGCAGCTACAACATTTGCAGGATGTGGTTCAAGCAAAGACGCTGACAAGAGCAATGATACAAAGACTAAAACAGAGTCACAGAGCGAAGAGAAAGATACATCAAAAGATGCAACATCTGGAAAGACAGATGATGGCAAGTATGTCGATGTAGATGCTTACTTAGCAGACGAGACAATTAAGAGTCAGTTGGATAAGGCTTTGTCTTCAACAGAAGAGGGTCTTAACATGGAAATCCTTAGTGAAAAGGATACACTCATCTACAAATACACATTTGATGAGCAGCTTGTTAAAGATGATGTAGATGGAGATGCAGTAAAGGCTTCTCTTGAGAAGGGACTTGCACAGCAGGATGCTTCTATGCAGAGTGTTGCAAATTCTCTTACATCATACATTGATCAGGATCCAATCAAGGTCAGAGTTGAGTATGTTGATGCAGATGGAACTACTCTTTGTGAGAAAGAGTATACATCTGGAAACTAGAGATAATTGGTTTCGATTATTAATCCCATGTCATTTGACATGGGATTGATGATACTTTTGCAATGAGTTGACTTTTGATAACAAGAGAACTATAATAATTGTTGAACGACGCGGGATGGAGCAGTCTGGAAGCTCGCCGGGCTCATAACCCGGAGGTCACAGGTTCAAATCCTGTTCCCGCAACTAAGGACCGTATTCGTTGGAATATGGTTCTTTTTTGTCATAAGGAGGGACCCACGGAGTGGGAGGATTCCTTATGACCTACGCAGATGCGCGACGAAGTCGCTTCTTATGCATCTGCAACCAATTTGTCATAAGGAGGCTCATAATGGATACAATTGAACAATTTTTAAAGTGGGTAAAAGAATCCGATAATATTGTATTTTTTGGAGGTGCCGGTGTATCTACGGAGAGTGGAATTCCGGATTTCCGGAGTGTAGACGGATTGTATAATCAGCAGTATAAGTATCCGCCGGAGACCATTTTGAGTCACAGTTTTTACCGCAATAATCCGGAAGAATTTTATCGTTTTTACCGCAACAAAATGCTTTGCCTTGATGCTAAACCAAATATTACGCATTATAAACTGGCAGAACTAGAAAAGGCCGGAAAACTTAAAGGAATTGTTACACAGAATATTGATGGACTGCATCAGAAGGCAGGAAGTAAAAATGTTATGGAGCTTCATGGAAGTGTACTGCGCAATTATTGCGAGCGCTGTATGGAATTTATGAGTGCGGAAGATGTGCTGCATTCAGAAGGGATACCGACCTGTCCGGTGTGTGGCGGACCAGTGAAACCGGATGTGGTTTTATATGAGGAAGGATTAAATCAGAAGACACTGCAGGATGCCGTATTTTATATCAGCCATGCGGACATGCTGATCATCGGCGGAACATCGCTCGCGGTATATCCGGCAGCTGGGCTTATTGATTATTATAGAGGAAATAAGCTTGTTTTAATCAACAAGAGCGCTACGCCGAAAGACGGACGGGCAGATTTGTTGATTCAGGACGGTCTGGGAAATGTATTTTCTAAAATTGAACTATAGGAGGCACTATGAACCAGTATCATTATGAAGTTGGCGATATTGTGAAATTAAAAAAGCAGCATCCATGTGGAAGTAATGAATGGGAAATCCTTCGTGTAGGTGCAGATTTCCGTTTGAAGTGTTTGGGATGCGGTCATCAGGTGATGGTAACCCGTAAATTGGTGGAGAAAAACACCAGAGGACTTCGTAAGGCAGAAGAAGAAAGTAAATAAAAAGCGGAATTTTGGCTTTTTTCTGGGAAAACCTCTTGCATAAGCAGGAAAATTATGATATAGTATATCCTCGTGATAACTATTTTTTCCTTGTTCACAGGCATATCCTGTGAGCCAGAGACCAAAAGGAGGTAAAATTTTCGATGAACAAGTATGAATTAGCACTCGTTGTTAGTGCAAAGATCGAAGATGATGCGAGAACAGCAACCGTTGAGAAGGCAAAAGAGTACATCACTCGTGCAGGCGGTACTGTTACAGAAGTTGAAGAATGGGGTAAGAAGAAGTTAGCTTACGACGTTCAGAAGATGAGCGAAGCTTTCTACTATTTCATTCAGTTCGATGCAGCATCTGATGTTCCAGCTCATATCGAGCAGGATGTTCGTATTATGGACAATGTTCTTCGTTTCTTATGCGTTAGAAAAGACGAGGCGTAATATAAGAAAGTAGGAGATCGTATGAATAAAGTTATTCTTATGGGTAGATTGACCAGAGACGCAGAAATCCGTTACTCACAGGGGGAGAGTTCGACTGCCATCGCAAGATTTTCACTTGCAGTTGACCGTCGTTTCCGTCGTGACAATGACGAGCAGTCAGCGGATTTCATTAACTGTGTTGCCTTTGGCAGAACAGCTGAGTTTTTGGAGAGATTCGGTCGTAAAGGAACAAAGTTTGTTTTGGAAGGCCGTATCCAGACAGGCAGTTATACAAACAAAGATGGACAGCGTGTATATACAACAGATGTTGTAGCTGAGAACGTTGAGTTTGCAGAGAGTAAGAATGCAAGCGGCGGTGGGGACTTTAACAGTACACCATCTGCTCCGTCACCAAGTGGAGCTGCCGGAGATGGCTTCATGAATATTCCGGAAGGAATTGATGAAGAGTTACCGTTTAATTAAAATCAGGAGGTAAAGAACATGGCTTACAATAAGACAGCTGAAGGTTCTTCTATGAAGAGAAGACCAATGCGCAGAAGAAAAAAAGTTTGTGTATTCTGTGGCAAGGACAATGTCATCGATTATAAAGATACCAACAAGTTAAAGAGATACATCTCTGAGAGAGGAAAGATTCTTCCTCGTCGTATCACAGGAAACTGTGCAAAGCACCAGAGAGCTCTTACAGTTGCTATCAAGAGAGCACGTCATTTGGCTATGATGCCATACGTTTGCGAATAAATCGTATGAAATGCGGACCAATTGTTTTCGGACAGTTGGTCCTTTTTTGGTGGATAGTCATATTTATGAGAACGGAGAAAATATGGGACATTTTTATTTTGCGAGACATGGGCAGACTGTGTGGAATGTAGAAAATAAAATTTGTGGAGCGACGGATATCGGTTTGACAGAAAATGGACGGCAGCAGGCGAGAGAGCTGGGGAAGAAAATTCTTGACGAACAGATACATATTGATGAAATTTTGTATTCGCCATTGAGCAGAGCGGCGGATACGGCGCGGTATGTGTCGGAGATTACCGGGATTCCGGCGCGGGTGGAACCAAGGCTGATGGAACAGAATTTTGGCAGATATGAATCAACACCACGAGACGGAGCAGAATTTCGCGAGGCGAAGAAGAGCTTTGTAAATCATTACGATGGTGGAGAATCTATGCTGCGCCTTTGTCAGCGAATTTACAATTTATTGGATGATATAAAAGAAGAGGCAGATGAGAAAGTGTACCTGCTTGTTGCGCACAACGGCATATCACGCGCGGTGCAGTCTTATTTTTACGATATGACAAATGACGAATTTGCCGCATTTGGAATAAAAAATTGCGAGATTCGCAAGTATGAGTTCAGGGGATAATATGGTTACATTAAATGATTATTTATATTCAGGAGATACGGTGCTTCGCATCTTGAAAAAATATATGGAGGAATTGCGTATATCAGCGGTGCAGGAACATAATGAAGTGGATCTCGTGCATTGTAATTTCCATGCCTCGGTGCCATCTGGAAAAGGCGGAAGACCGTGAAAAAGAGGAGATCAGGCATTTATATCAGATTGCCAACGTATTGCCGGAGTTTTTGGAGGAGCGCGGATTTACGGCAGAGCCAACGGGAGGGATAAAACAGAGCAATTCCCCGTTGCTGGATGACGCGGTGCGCCCATATTACCGCGATTATATTGATGGTGAGAGTACAAATGCATATCGCTCACTTCATATTACATTTTTTGATAACAGCGCGCGTTGCTATATGGAAATGCAGCTTCGTACCAAAGAGATGGACGATATCGCAGAGATTGGTGCAGCCAATCATTTGTTTTATGAGAAAAAGCAGGAGAATGCGAGAGGCCGGAATGATGTGATTCCGCAGGGGGAATGCATTTACTTTGATGAGGCATATGAGCGTTGCAGATTGTTGCAGGAGCTGGAACTGTCTAAAGTCGACGTCAATATGTTTGCAGCAGTCAACAACAGTCTTATGAATGATGGGTGCGGGCTTTTCCGCGGACGATTGATTTTGCCGTATGAGCATTTGTCGAGGTTCCAGAATGATTTGATTGATTGAGAAACGTGCGGAATATTACAAATGTAATTTTGACATATTATACTTGATTAGAAATTATGATGATGATACAATAATCCAAAATGTTGATAGATAATACATTTTTATTTTCTAAAATGTTGATTAAGTGCGATTATAGAAATGAATTTCATTATTTTGGGGTGCATTATGTTAAAAAGAAAAGCGGTTACTTCAATAAAAAACTGGATTAATACAAAAAATAAAAAATGTCTTGTTGTACAGGGTGCCAGACAAACTGGAAAAACGTATATTATTGAACGGTTTGCGGAAGATAATTATGAGGAACTGCTTGAAATAAACTTCAAGCAGATGGCTTCTGCTGCTGACATTTTTTCCGGTGATCTTACGGTGGATAATATGGTTATGGCAATGCGTTTCCGATTTCCTGAAAAGAAAATTTTGCCAGGAAAAACTTTGATTTTTCTCGATGAGATTCAGGAGTGTCAGGAAGCAATCACATCCCTTAAATTCTGGGCAATTGATAACAGATATGATGTTATTGTATCGGGATCACTTCTTGGAATTGATTATAAACGTGCATCGTCGTATCCGGTTGGTTATGTCGATTATCTGAGAATGTATGGAATTGATTTTGAAGAATTTCTCTGGGGAATGGGGATTTCTGAAGATATGATCGTAAATCTTTGTGGATATCTGGAATCAAAGACGGTGATACCAGAGGCGATTCATTCCCAAATGATGAATTATTACAGACAGTATATTGCAATAGGGGGTATGCCGGAAGCTGTACAGAAATATGTAGATACAAAGGATTTCAGAGAGGTTGATAAGATACAGAGGAGTCTTTTATTGGGATATCAGTATGATATAGCACATTATGCAACCGCGGAAGAAAAGGTAAAGGCAGAGAAATGTTATCTTTCCCTTGCAAAGCAACTGCTTGATAAAGAAAACCATAAATTTCAATATAAAGAAGTTGAGCATGGAGGCAGAGCACAAAAGTATTTTTCGAGTATTGAGTGGTTGCTTCGTGCAGATATGGTACATTTAAGTAAGCTTGTGACGGATGTTAGATTTGATTTAGATGATTATGCAAGAGATGATTTTTTCCGGGCTTATACAACGGATTTATCATTGCTGATGGCAATGAAGGACTTTTCGTTAAAACAGCATATTGTAGAAAATACTTTAGAGGGAAATTCTAAAGGAGGTATCTACGAATATGCAGTAACAGATGCTTTGTATAAGAAAGGATATCCGCTATATTTTTATAAAAATGAGACAACGAAAAGGGAAATAGATGTGGTAATCCAAAAAGATGGAATGGTAGTTCCGATTGAAGTAAAAGGCGGAAATACAAGGGCAAATTCTTTAAAGGCACTTATGAAGAACCATAAAGATATTTCTTATGGATACAAATTTGCAGATGGAAATATCGGTGTGGATGAAGATGGCATCATTACATTACCGCTCTATATGGTAGCATTTATTTAATGAGCCTAAGAGATGGGTGAAATCCAGGAGATATTTAAGTTTATATTTACAAGAAGGTGGAGTTGTGCTATTCTTCTTGTTAACCAACAAGGGCGTTGATAGAGATTATCAACGCCCTTCTTTTTGTACGAAGTGTTCAAGAGGAGGGAGCGATTATGGTGATAAAACAGGCAACAGAGCAGGATTTTGCATATGCATTTTCCTTTATTGAAAAATTGTGGGATTACAATGTTTATGATAAAGAAACCGTCAAAAGCGTATATAAAGAGGTTCTTGCGGATGACAAAAGCTTTGCGTTTTTCCTGTGTGATGAAAAAGGCAATTATTGCGGATTCTGCCATGGCAGCTTTTTCCCGACATTCTGGATGTCCGGTTCGACCTGCTATCTGGCCAGTATTATCACGGATGAAAAGTATCGGGGAATGGGATATGGCAGGCTTATGGTGGACCATGTGAAGGAACTTGCGAAAGAGCGGGGCTGTAAGGCGATTATCCTGGATTCGGGTATGCAAAGAAAAGCAGCGCATGCATTTTATGAGAAATATGGATTTGAGAAGAGCTGTTATGGGTTTGAGTTGGTTTTGTGATGGCAGATAGTTGCAGCACGTTATTAATTATACATTAGGGATAGTGTCAAGTTTTCTATGAAAACTTGATATGTAGCGTCAGCCCATTTGCTGAAAGCAAATTTTGCATGGGCTGATGTTCAATGAAAGAGGGAATAGTATGATACAAATTAGAGAAATATTGGAATTGGCATTATTTAAAGATTTTAAAATTATTTGTGGCGAAAAATATCTGAGTAATTTAGTGAATGCTACAGTTATATTGGAATATGAAAGCAGTCGTATTGAATACGATGGATATGGATATGGTTATTTTGTTTTACTTTCTTATTTTTTCGCAGATAAAGACCCCGAATTAGTCAATGGAACATTAAAAACATTAATTCAAAAACAGGTTTCCGGTATTGCGATAAAAATAGCACCGGAAAAGGAACTGCCACAGGATATTATCGAGCTGGCAAAAATATATCACGTTCCACTACTTACGTTTTATGATCAGTTCATGGAGGATCTGATTATTTGTATTAATGAATCTATGAAAACGCGCGCGCAGTATGTTGTTGCAGAAGAAAAACTTAATTCAATCATAAATGAAAAACATCAACCGTCTACAATTAAAAAAATTGCATTAGAGATTAATCCAAATTTTTATTCAAATATTATTGCAGTAAGTATATCGTCTGGGGATACTTCGAACAATCTTAAGATACACACATATTTTGACCGATTAATGTATCGTCAGTATCGGGATACAAAGATTCATGACTATTCTTTTGTAAAAATGGGGCATGGAGTAGTTTTGATTTGTTCTTATATGGAAGATAATTTACCGGAAACCTATCAGGAAATCGTGAATCATGTATATGATATTTTGATAAATACAGGATTTCAGCCAACATCTTTTTATATTGGGATATGTGATGAACTGATGACATTGGAGAGACTAAATGAATCCGTTGTAAAAGCAAAAAATGCAAATGTTGTAAGTCAGTTTATGGAATGTAATAATATTGCATATTCAAGGATTGGTGTATATAAATATATCATGTCGATTGTAAATAATCCGATACTGTATCATGAAGTGGAAGACAGCATTTTCGTATTACAGAAATATGATGCTTCTCATGATGTAAATTTATTAGAAACAGTAACCTCATATATTAAAAATAATGGGGATTATGCCAAGACATCAGAAGAATTATTCCAACATAGCAATACAGTGCGTTATCGAATTCGAAAAGCGGAACAGCTTCTTAATTTACCGGAGAATACAGCGAATGAAGAAATGGCGATCGTGATTCAAAGTTATCTGCTACATAATCTGATCATGCAATAGATCCAAGGTGTAAACTTTTTTTGAAAATTGTGTGCGCTTACGCGCAAAAGTGTGCGTTAATCGCACACTTTTATTATGCATTTAGGAAAGGATTTCTTTCATGATTTTGATAAATTTTTCATTCATTTCAGGCTTTCCAAGACTTACACGGTTCATACCGATAGGTGCTCCAATCAAGACATCCTGTTCTTCCAGCTTTGTATAGACTTCTATGTTATCGATAGGTGCTTTGAACAAGATAAAGTTTGTCTGGGAGTCGTATACTTTACAGTTTAATGAACGGAGAACTTTGGTGACTTTATCACGTTCCTGGGCATTTATATTTTTGACCATCGAAACATGTTCCTGATCTAATGTGGCAGCGGCAGCAGTTTTCTGACCAATATAACTTACATTCCATGCATTGCTTGATTTGCCAAAATGATCTGCCATAACAGGATCTGTAATCGCATAACCGACACGTAAACCAGCCATTCCGTATATTTTTGAGAAGGTTTTCATAATAACTAATGGTTTGTCGATACCTTCTTTAATAAGTTTCAACATACTGTAACATTTTTCATCTGTAACAAATTCAAGATAAGCTTCATCAATTACTGTAATAACATGCTTTGGCACTTTTCGAATAAAATCTTCTAATTTTTTTGAGTCAATAAATGTACCGGTCGGATTATTTGGATTAACAACAACAAGAATTTTTGTCTTATCGGTAACTGCGGCAAGCATTGCATCAAGATCATAATTCATATCATCATCGAGCGGAACCGGAACTGTTACAGCACCATAATCATTGGCAACATCACGGAAAGCTTCATAACTTGGATCTCCGAAGATGAATTCATCGCCAGGGTTGATAAACAATTCTCCTAACATATTAATCATTGCACTGGAACCAGGTCCTACAACAACGTTCTCAAAATCCAGATCATACAATTTTGCAATATTGGTTTTTAATTCTACGGAGAACCAGTCCGGATAAACATATGGGGTTTTTATTGCTTTTTCTAAAGCCTCCTCCGATAGAGGACCAAGACCATAAGGGCTTTCATTATAATTTAAACGATATACGTGAGGCGGGGTAGAACTACTTTTCTGACGTGCGGCCCGCAAACTTTCTGGTTTTACCTGCATAGGTTTTCTTAATAATTCAATATATTTCTGCATAAGATCAACACTCCTTTTTAGTAAAAAAAATTGGGTTAACGGGTTTGTGTGTGAGGTAATGTATTTTATTTGGTTACCACTGTTATGAGGTGCATTTTAATACTTCGAAAAATAGAAAACAATGTAAATTTTACAAAATAAAATGAATAAAATTTGAAAATTTACATTTTTTTGAAAATTAACCAAAATTGTTTGACTTTTCAGGGAGACATTATTACATTTAAAAATGTTTCATATTATTTATACGGAATAGATAGGAGGTTCATATGCAAGAGACGAAAGTTATTTTTAATAGAAAGTACTTAATAAAATTAGTTTTGCCCCTGGTAGTTGAACAGATTCTGGCAGTTACAGTTGGAATGGCGGATATGATCATGGTATCAGGTGCAGGCGATACTGCAGTTTCGGGTGTGTCGTTAGTAAATACCATCAGTAATTTACTTATTTATGTATTCAATGCACTGGCTACCGGAGGAGCAGTAGTGGCATCCCAGGCTTTAGGGGCAAAAAAGAAAGAGACAGGAAAGATTGTTGCCAATCAGCTGATCCTAATTTGCATTATTTTTTCAGTAATTATAGCTGGAATATGTATTCTGTTTGACAGGCAGATTTTAACGCTGATCTATGGAAAGGTAGAACCGGAGGTTATGGAACAGGCAGTTACTTATCTGTTTATTACAGGATTTTCCTTTCCTTTTATTTCGGTATATGATGGAGCATCTTCGTTGTTGCGTTCTATGGGAAAGGCATCGACATCTTTGATTGTGTCAGCAATCATGAATGGTATTAATATTCTCTGCAATGCAATTTTTGTATTTGGTTATGGAATGGGAATTGCAGGTGTTGGATACGGAACTTTGATTTCACGAGTTGTTGCTGGTCTGATTGTAATTGTCCTATTGCGGAATGAGAAGTATGACTTACATATAGATAAGTATTTTCGTTTTGGATGGGATGGAAAAATTATTGGTAAAATTCTTCGAATAGGTATTCCAAGTGGCATTGATAATGGTATGTTCCAGATTGGTAAACTGTTTACACAGAGTTTGATTACAAGTTATGGAACGGCTGCAATAGCAGCAAATGCAACTGGAAGTACGATTGAGTTATTGGCAACCATACCGGCTTCGGCAATGGGACTTGCACTTACTACTGTGGTAGGGCAATGTGTGGGTGCCGGGGATTATGAAGCAGTAAAATCTTATTCAAAGAAATTGATGAAATGGGCATATGTTATGTTGTGGGGGTTAAATATTGTTATTATTTTCATGACTCCGACAATTGCAAGCTGGTACAATTTATCACCGGAAGCAGATCATCTGGCACGAATTCTGATTTGGTATCATAGTGCCTGCTGTATGGTAATGTGGCCGGCGGCATGGACACTTCCTGCAATACTTCGAGCAGCGGGTGATGTCAAGTTTGTGATGGTATCATCAATCGTTATTATGTGGGTATTCCGTATAGGTTTGGCTTATGTAATTGGTGGAATGATGGAGCTGATGGGCTTAGGTGTATGGGGCGTGTGGATAGCAATGACAATCGATTGGCTTGCACGCTGTGTAGCAAATGTATGGCGCCTAAAGAGTGGAAAATGGAAGAGAGGCGCTGTAATATAAATAGATCATAGATCGTTCAAAATGCGCATAATAAAGTACCGTGCTTCAATGATTAAATTACAAATCATTGAAGCACGGTATTTTTATGAGTTTATAGAATGATAGTTAATTGATTACAGAGGTCGGAGTTCCGTTCAAGTATGCTTTGAAGTTTTCAATCGCGATATCAATCGCTCTCAAACGGGATGCTCTTGTTAACCATGCGATATGTGCGGTAATAGAAGTATTATTCAGATGAAACAGAGGATTGTCTTTCTTTGGAGGTTCATCACGCAGCACATCAAGACCTGCGCCATATACCTTGCCAGAACGTAATGCATCAGCTAAAGCTTCTTCTACGATTAATCCACCCCGGGCGGTGTTGATTAGGATGACACCATCTTTCATTTTGGCAAATGCTTCCGCATCAAAGGTATTTTCCGTTGAAGGGGTTAATGGTGCGTGAATGGATATAACATCACTTTCTTTTAAGAAGGTATCGAAGTCGACCTGTTCGATAAAATCATATTTAGAATCTGTTTTCTTGTGACGGGAATAACTTATGACGCGCATTCCAAAGCCCTGGGCCATTTTGGCAAATGCAAATCCAATGGCACCAAGTCCGAAGATTCCACAGGTTTTACCATAAAGCTCAATTTGAGGAGTAAGTACTTCACCAAAGGTTTCATAATCTTTAAGAGTAGCATGATCCCAATCGATTTTTTTTACATTTTCAGAATGCCACTCTACATGATGGCAAACTTCCATGAGAAGTGCCCAGGCATATTCGGCAATTGTTTGAGCTCCATATATGGTATTTGTGATTACCATATTCTTTTTTCTTGTCATATCAACATCAAATTCACCGAAACCATGTCCGAGAGTGGCAACATATTTTAAATTTGGATGCTGACTCAAAAAGTCCTCATTTATATTATTGCCATTTACCCATATTCCTATGGCTGCGTCTGCATCACCAATTACAGGATGTAGCATTTCGTTGGATGGGTAACCATCGAAGTGATGAATCACAAGCTCATCTACCTCTGGAAGATCCTGCAGGACTTTCCAACGTATATCCATATCTTCTTTTGTAATGTCCGGTTGTAGTACCGGTTCTGGAATTACAACAACTTTCATAAGTAGTACCTCCTTTATTGATCTAATAAGTGAAAGAATATGTGATGTTGGGAAAAAAGTCAACGATTCGCGTGATATTGACTGAAAATTTGGAAAATGGACAAGAAGTTTTGGAATTTTTACAAAATGAAAGTGATTTAGTTGACTTAACATTGGATAAATGATAAAAATATGCTTGTGTGAGAGAGGTGTAGGAAACACTTACTGTAAGCTAACAATTTTATATGAGAGATAAATGCAGCAAGGGTGCTATAAAAAGCATCTTTGCTGTTTTTTATTTTTTCGGACCGAAGAAAGGAGATGGATCTATATGGTAAAGTACATCATTAAACGTGTACTGATTGGATTACTTACTCTGATCGTATTAGTAGCCATCACATTTGCAATGACAAAAGTAATGCCAGGAAGTCCATTACAGTCAAAAAATATATCTGGAGAAGTTCTTCAGAAAATGGAGGCGACATATGGATTGGACAAGCCACCGGTAGAACAGTTCTTTATTTATTGCAAGAATCTTTTACATGGAGACATGGGAACATCTTATAAGAAGATTGGTAAATCCGTTAATGAGATCATTGCTCAGACAATGGTTCCAACATTGAAACTTGGAGCAGTTACATTTGTATTGGTGCTGGTAGTTGGTATTGGATCAGGAATACTGATGGCAAGATCAAAAAGCAATGTAACAAAAGGAATCTGGTTATCAGCATTAACACTTGGTGTAAGTGTTCCAAACTTTATTGTTGCATTGTTACTTCTTATTATATTTGGTGTAGAACTTCGGATATTCCCGGTATTAGGACTTACTTCTCCAATACATTATGTTTTACCGGCAATTGCACAGGGATTATATCCAATATCAGCAGTGGCAAGGCAGACGCAGAACAGTTATGAAGAGGTAATGAGACAGGATTATATCACAATGGCAAAGGCAAAAGGTATTAGCAAAACGACATTGCTGTTTCGACATATTTTAAAGAATGCGATGCTTCCGGTAATTACATATATGGGACCAATGGTAGCATTTCTTTTAACAGGAAGTGTAGTAATCGAACAGATTTATACTATCCCAGGAATTGGTAAAGAATTTGTATCAGCCATTACAAATCATGATTATACCGTGGTTATGGGAATTACAATTTTTATAGGTGCAATCATTATAGTTTGTAATTTATTGTCGGATCTTATTTGCGCAATCGTAGATCCACGTGTTAGAAAATCATTATAAAAGGAGGAAACGCTCATGAAAGCAATGGAAGAAAAATTATTTCGGAAGTTAAAAGATGAAGAAAAAAATGATGAGTTTATTGCAGTTGAGAGTAGAACATTTCTCCAATCTGTCTGGCATGACTTTATCGGAAACAAAAGAGCAGTCGTAGGTGCAATTGTTTTAATAATTGTTGTTTTACTGGCTATTTTCGGACCGCCACTTTGTAAGTATTCCTATGATGAACAGAATATGGCTCTTCGAAATGCATCTCCTAGTTTTGATCACTGGCTTGGAACCGATAAAATGGGCCGTGATATTTTCGTAAGAATCCTGTTTGGAGCCAGAATTTCATTGGCAGTTGGATGTCTGGCAGCTGTTATTAATCTGATCGTTGGAACGATTTATGGAGGAATTGCTGGTTATGTAGGTGGCAAAGTAGATATGATTATGATGAGAGTTGTTGATATTATCTATTCAGTTCCGTCTATGTTATATATCGTTTTAATTATGTTAATCTTTGGTGCCAGTGTTGTGAGTATCATGTTAGGTATTTCTATTACCTGTTGGATTGACATGGCACGAATTGTAAGGCAGCAGGTAAAGAGTTTAAAAGAACAGGAATTTACAATGGCAGCATTTGTTTTAGGTGCCAGTTCAAGCAGAATATTACTTAAGCATTTGCTGATTAATACAATGGGACAGATTATCGTAACCGTTACACTGATGGTTCCACAGGCAATCTTTACAGAGGCCTGGCTGAGTTTCTTAGGTGTAGGTATTTCCGCACCGATGGCCAGCTGGGGAACATTAGCACAGGATGCAAGAGAATTGATTATGACATATCCAATGCAGACCGTTTATCCGATGATAGCAATCTGTATTACAATTTTCTCTTTCAACTTTGTAGGTGAAGGATTAGAAAAAGCACTTGATCCAAAGAGAAAAAGATAAGGGGTGATTTGTATGAGTTTGCTGGAGATTAAAGGATTAGAAACAGAATTTCAAACAGAACAGGGCGTTGTGAAAGCATTGCGCGGAATTAATTATACGGTAGACCGGGGGGAGGTCCTTGGGATTGTAGGTGAATCTGGATCTGGAAAAAGCGTTGGTATGCTTTCACTTATGGGATTGCTTGCTCCGAATGGTACTGTTACTGCAGGTGAAATGATATTTGATGGAGAAGACATTTCACCGATTAAGTATAAAACCAAGAAGGAAAAGAAGGAATACGAAAAGAAAATGAATCAGATTCGTGGAAATGATATTAGTATGATTTTTCAGGATCCAATGTCCTATTTAAATCCGATTGTTACGATTGAAAAACAGATGACAGAAGGTATTCGTTTTCATACAAAGTGTTCGAAAAAAGAGGCGGTACAGCGTGCAATTGAATTAATGAAAATGGTTGGAATTCCGGCACCGGAATCCCGGTTAAAGCAGTATCCATTTGAGTTTTCCGGTGGAATGAGACAAAGAATCATTATTGCGATTGCTTTAGCTTGTAATCCAAAATTAATTGTCGCCGATGAGCCAACAACTGCTTTGGATGTTACTGTACAGGCACAGATTCTGGACTTATTAAAAGATATTACAAAGGAAAGCAATGCCGGAGTCATTATTATTACCCATGATCTTGGAGTTGTCGCTTCCTTATGTGACAGAATCAGTATTATGTATGGTGGCAATATTATGGAAGAAGGCACCACCGATGAAATATTCTACGATCCAAAGCATCCGTATACAAAGGGTTTGTTAAATAGTATTGCTAATTCAAATGTAGATCATAGAGAACCATTAAAACCAATTCCGGGAACACCACCAGATTTGTTAAAACTTGGTGATCAGTGTCCATTTGCATCCCGATGCAGTGAGGCAATGGAGATTTGTACAAAAGCTTCTCCTCTTGTAACAGAATTTGGAGAGACACATAAATGTAAATGCTGGCTGCATTGTAAGGAACGCTGGCATGAAGTATGGAAGGGAGAGGATGCATATGAGTAACGAAGCACCTTTATTAGAGGTAAGAAATCTGACAAAGCATTTTCCCGTAGGGCATGGAAAAGAAGTACATGCGGTAAATGGAGTTTCTTTTACTTTGGAAAAAGGAGAAACCTTAGGAATTGTAGGAGAATCCGGTTGTGGAAAAAGTTCTATGGGAAGAACTATTTTAAAAGTTCATGAACCAACGAGCGGACAGATTATTTTTGAAGGAAATGATATTACAAATCTTAGTAATAAAAAAATGTTTCCTTACAGGAAAAAAATGCAGATGATTTTTCAGGATCCGTATGCATCTTTAAATCCAAGATTTACAGTTGGTGAGATTATTGAGGAACCAATGATTATTCATAAAATGGGTACGGCACATGAGAGAAAAGCGATTGTGCAGGAATTGATTGAAACCGTAGGTCTTAAACCTGACCATATCCGACGTTATCCTCATGAATTTTCAGGTGGTCAGAGACAGAGAATCGGAATTGCCAGAACATTGGCGTTACGTCCGGAATTTATCGTATGTGATGAGCCAATATCAGCATTGGATGTGTCCATTCAGGCACAGGTCATCAATCTGTTGGAAAAGCTACAAAGAGAAAGAGGATTCAGCTATCTGTTTATCGCTCATGACTTGGAGATGGTATATCATATCAGCCATAAAATTGGTGTTATGTATTTAGGAAACATGGTAGAGCTTGGATCATCGGATGATGTATATAAGAAGCCATTACATCCATATACAAGAGCATTGATTTCTGCAGCACCGATTGCAGATCCGCATCTTGCGAAAGAAAAAAAACGTATTATTTTGGAAGGTGAGGTGCCAAGTCCACTGAACCCGCCAGCAGGATGCCCGTTTGCAGGCCGATGCAGATATGCGTCGGAATTATGCAGACAAAAGAAGCCGGAAAATTACGAGTATGACAATCGTAAGGTGGCATGTAATTTGTATTCTCCAGAAAATCTTGCAAAGTATAAGGCGGTGGGTAAAACGCCAGGGCAGATTTTAGCAGAATAAATGTAGCGTCAGCCCATTTGCTGAAAGCAAATTTTGTGTGGGCTGATGTTCAAACAAGGAGGGAGGAAACGCTTATGAAAAAGACAAGAAAAATGGTGGCAGCATTATTATCAACAGTAGTTGCAATCGGTGGCCTTACAGGATGTGGTGGTGGCGGAAGCAGTAGCACCATACAGACAAATGATAAAGGAGAAATTACAGAATTGGTTGAAGCTGTGCAGCCGGAAAGCGGAGAGTACGATCCGGCAGGAGCCGCAGCATATGAGTATTTCAGCGTGCAGACAGAATGTTATGAAGGTTTTGTATCATACGATGAAGATGGTCAGATTCAGCCGGCAGCTGCAGATCATTGGGATGTTAACGATGAAGCAACGGAGTATACTTTTTATATCCGTGATGATGAAAAGTGGTCAGATGGATCCGATGTAACAAGTGCGGATTTCGAAAATACGATGAAGAGAGCTTTAAATCCGGACAATGGTTCATGGTATGTTGATTTCTTATTTGTCATTAAAAATGCACAGAAATGTTTTAATGGAGAATGCGATTTCTCAGATGTAGGTATTGAATGTATCGACGATAAGACCATTAAATTTACATTGGAGAAGCCGTGCTCATATTTCCTTGATTTATGTAAGCTGCCAACTTACATGCCATCAAACTGCAAATATGCAACAGATGATAATAAGGACTGGGATATGAATCCGGAACAGAATTTAGGTAATGGACCATATCATTTATCTGAGCATGTGGATGGTGATCACGTATCATTTGAAAAAAATGAGTATTATCGAGATGCTGACAAAGTGACAGTATTAAAAATCACAGATAAATTTATGGATGACGATCAAGCGAAAGCATCTGCTTATCAGACAGGTGAGATAAATATTTTACAGGGAGCTCCAAGCGATATTGCTGAGTCTTATGAAGGTAAGGATGATTTGAGAATTCGTGAGGTACCTCAGACAAATTATATTTTATTTAACATTAACGAGAAGCCGTTTGATGATGTCCGTGTACGTCAGGCATTTTCACTGGCATTGAATCGTAAAGATATTGCAGCAGTAGTTGGTACAGCATGTGAACCAGCAACAACATTTGTTGGAAAAAATTATAAGAGTAAAACAGATGGAACAAAATGGAGCGACCTTCAGGATGAATTACTGGAGGAGAATTTAGAGAAAGCAAAACAGTTACTTGCAGATGCAGGATATCCGGATGGTAAGGGACTTCCAACAATTACCTATACATACCCAGCAATGAGTTACGAAGCAAATGTAGCACAGGTTTTACAGGCAGAATGGAAAGAACTTGGTGTTGATGTAAAACTGGAAGCTATGGAATATGAAGTTTATGTTGATGAGAGACGAAGCGGTAAATTACAGATGGCCAGAATGCAGTGGTATGCAGATTATAATGATCCTACAAGCTGGCTTAAGATGTATCAGACGGGCAATGCTCAGAACGATGTAAATTGGAGTAACGCAGATTATGATAAGTTAATCGAGGAGTCTGATAAGAACCTCGATGAGGCAAGTCGTCAGGAACAGTTGCTTGCAGCAGAGAAGATTCTGGTTTCAGATGATACTGTAATTTGTCCATTATTCAGTGCTTCGAATCAGGACTTAATTGATCCGTCATTAACTGGATATTACAATGATGGATTGGCATATACATTCTGGTATAATGCACATATCAAGGAGGATACAAAATGACAACAGAAAAAGTAAATGATCTGGAGCTGGTAAAGTTATCTGATTATTTCCGACCGGAGAAATTCCGTATTATTCCGGGCTCCGCAATCACGGAACGTGGAGGAATCAGTGAAATGCCGGCAATATTCAATTTTTATTCGGATTTTGCAAAGCGTTTAACATTTGATTTTTCTTCTATGCTTGTTATTTATGGTTTTGGAATTTTGAATAATAAGCTGATAGAAATCAACAAGAGCAAATATGTTGGTTATGAAGAAGAAAATGTTTTAAAGAGAGTAACATTCAATGATTGCGGTCAGAGATTTGTTATGGTACTGGAGCTGAGTGATGCACCAGATAAATTGTTAGCAGTTACAGCTGATGAGGTGGCGTATTTATTAAATAATTGTTTACATCCAAGAAATGTATATTAGAGAATGATACATATACTCTACTTAATCTATGATTTTTTAACGGATTAAGTAGAGTATATTTGCATTTTGAGTTGTTTTCCACAGAAAACAGCGTTATACTTTACTTAAAGTGTATAAAAAACAGAGATTAAGAAGAGTATAATGATATAAATTGGTTTTCTATGGAGGTACGACATGCTTGTAGGAAGAGAAAAGGAAATACACCTGTTACATGCAATACAAAATGATGACAGTTCGCATTTTGTAGCAGTATATGGTCGTAGAAGAGTTGGAAAAACATTTTTAATACGTGAAGCTTTTGGATATCGATTTACATTTCAGCATGCAGGGTTGTCAGAAGGTGGAATGAAAGAGCAGATATATGCATTTTCATCATCGCTCAAAGATGCTGGATACGAGGTAAAAAAGCAGCCGAAAAACTGGTTGGAAGCTTTTGAAGCTTTAAAAGACGTGATAAGGCAGTCGAGTGAAAAGAAAAAAATCATTTTTATTGATGAGTTATCGTGGATGGATACACAAAAAAGTGATTTGATGGTGGCACTTGAGAACTTTTGGAATGGATTTGCATCAGCCAGAAAGGACATCGTGCTTATTGTATGTGCATCGGCAACTTCGTGGATGTTATCGAAAGTTGTACACAATAAAGGCGGATTATATAACCGGCTGACAGAGCAGATACACTTGCGGACATTTTGCCTCAGGGAGTGTGAAGAATATGTAAAAGCTGCAGGACTGGCTTTTAATCGAAATCAGATATTACAATACTATATGATATTTGGCGGAGTACCGTATTATTGGGGATTTTTGAAGAAAGGACAGAGTCTGTCACAGAATATTGACAGTATATTGTTTGAAGAGGATGCGCCTCTTCGGGATGAGTTCAAATATCTGTATGCTTCTGTATTCAAAAAGCCGGAAAACTATGTGAAGATCATAGAGGCACTTGGAACAAAGAAAGTCGGAATGACACGGGAAGAAATTATAACTTCCACGAAAATTCCAAATTCAGGTGACCTGACAACCAAACTCGAAGAACTTGAGAGTTGTGGATTTATCCGAAAATACAATGCATTTGGCATGAAGAAGAAAAATGCAGTATATCAGTTGATGGATTGTTTTACATTGTTTTATTTTAAATTCCTGAAATCAGAACCTACGGACGAACATTTTTGGACCAATCAGATTAACACACCTGCGGTAAATACATGGCTTGGACTGGCATTTGAGCGCGTGTGCATGGAACATGTCGATCAGATTAAGATGAAGCTGGGAATTTCCGGAGTACTCACTGAGGTCAATTCATGGTATTGCAAATCGGATCCGGATCATGGAGTATTTGGTTCGCAGATCGATATGCTGATAGCAAGAAAGGATCAGGTAATCAATCTGTGCGAGATGAAATATTCGCAGTCTGAATACACAATAACAGAAAAAATGGATCGCAGTATTCGAAATAAAATAAGTGATCTGATTACAGTTTCAGGTACAAAATATGCGATATATCCAACACTGATCACAACCTATGGATTGGTAGAAAATTCGTATTCACAGGAGATGCAGTCAGTGGTTACTATGGACGATTTGTTCGCTTGATGAAAGAAAACGGTAATAGTGATTGCTCATCGTATGCATACTGTGGCCGATGTAAATAAAAATATACTCTACTTAATCTATGATTTTTTGACAGATTAAGTAGAGTATAATCATATTTCCCTGAGTTATTTTAGTTTTTTATCTTATCAATACAATATTTTCTGAAGTATTTCACTGCGGAATAAGCATTAGCTATAACCAGTGGAACCTGAATCAACAGTAAATAATACCAATGCTCGAAAAAAGTAAAAACAGATATGCAGATAATAATAATTATCGCAATGATGTTTGCAAATGTTGTTAACAGATTTTTATTCATATAATGCCCCACTCCTTTTGTTGTTTTTGCTATTTATGACACATCTCTTTTATGTATTCTGATAACTTCCACAATAAGGACATTTCTCCGCATAACCGGCCGCCTTTTTGTAGCTTGCACCACAATTCGGGCAGGTAACTGCGATCATGTGCAGCTGGGAAGGATCTACTGGCTTATTATCCATCAATTCCTGTTCGCCCGGGAGAATTTCATAACGTACCGAGCTTGGATCATATTCATATTTTCCCTGATATTCAAAAATATCTATGGTCATGCCCAAAGGGTATGGCGAAGTTCCTTGACAGAAGCTGGTAGGAAGAATCGCTTCTCTTTCTATATGATAGTTGTCAAAATAATGGACGACGGTATTCATTGGGTAGCTGCCGTTTATCATGTAGGAAGTGTTTTTAACATAACCGTAAATTTTAGCAGGATAGCGGGTTCCACGTTTCCGTATGTTGGACTTTTTCCGGACGCTGATGAGTACTCCGATGATAAATCCAAGGCCGATTGCCAAAAAGGCAATTGGAAGAATCATAAAAAGGGCACCATCATGCAAAAGCAGATTCAGACTAAGTGTGAGAGCAAGGATAAAAGCTCCCACAGAAGTAAATATAATTCCAATAATCATTAATAATTTTTGCGCAAATGTCATATTAAGTAAACTCCTATGATTTAAAATATAGTAATTATGATATTGCACCTTAATGATTATGTCAACAGACACAAAATTTAGACGGCCTTCGAATGTACGCCCTCACCTCGTGCTTCGGTCATACGGTAAGGATCGAGAATCGCATCCAGTTCCTGCTCTTTTAACAGGTGATATTTTAATACCAGCTTCTTTACCGGAACATCGGTTGCAAGGGATTCTTTTGCGAGACTTGCAGCTTTCTTGTAACCGATATATGGGCAGAGGGCGGTTGTGATGCCGACACTTGCGTCTAACAATTCATGGCAGCGCTCTTCGTTTGCGGTAATGCCGAGGATGCAGTTTTCGGTCAGTGTAGATACCGCATGGGTAAGCGTTGCGATGGAGTCAAACAGGTTGTAGAAGATGACCGGCTCGAAAGCGTTCAATTCCATCTGTCCGGCTTCAGCAGCCATTGTGATTGTAGTATCATGTCCGATAATGTGGAAAGCAACCTGTGAAACAACCTCCGGGATGACTGGATTTACTTTGCCCGGCATGATGGAAGAGCCGTTCTGCATAGCAGGGAGAGTAATTTCACCAAAGCCGGCTTTTGGACCGCTTGCAAGAATACGCAGATCGTTGCACATTTTGGATAAGTTGACGGCACATGCTTTCAGGCAGGAAGAAACGCGGACAAAACTGTCCAGATTCTCGGTTGCATCAAAAAGATCATCTGCCTGCGTCAGCGGATATCCGGTAATCTTTGCCAGTGTTGGAACAATATTGTCCAGATAATATGGTGTGGTGTTGATTGCGGTTCCGATTGCGGTGGCACCCATATTTACGGTATACATTTCTGCGCGGACTTTTGCGAGACGATCCCGGTCGCGGGAAATCATGATTGCATAAGAATGGAACGTCTGGCCGAGACGCATCGGGACGGCATCTTCTAACTGGGTACGGCCGATTTTGACAATGTGATCGAATTCTTTGGATTTTTCAAACAAAGCATCATCTAAAAGGGAAAGGCTTTTGTCCAGAGATTTGAGTAAATCGAGAACGGTTAGTTTTCCGGCGGTAGGGATGACATCGTTCGTGGACTGAGCCATGTTGACATGATCATTTGGATGTACGATGGAGTAGTCACCTTTTTTGCCACACAGCATTTCGATGGCGCGGTTGGCAACCACTTCATTCATGTTCATGTTTGCACTGGTTCCGGCACCGCCCTGAATGCCATCCACAATAAATTCTTTCTCAAACATGCCACAGATGATTTCGTTGCAGGCAGATTCGATTGCATAAGAGATTTCCGGTTTTAGTTTTCCGGCTTTGCGGTTGGTGATTGCGGCTGCCCGTTTGATCTTGGCGAGGTTTTTTATAAAGACGGGATGTACCGGGGTTCCGGTAATCGGAAAGTTTTCTTTGGCACGTAATGCCTGTACACCATAATAAGCATCTTCCGGTACTTCCATTGTTCCAATTGAGTCAGATTCTAAACGCATATATTTTTCCATAATTGTCAATTCTCCTTTTGCTGTCATTTCATATTGTTGCGCGCTTTTTTCAATGGGGTGAGAATAGCACTCTTTTAGGGAAAGGTAAATACATTAGGTGATATTCAGAAAAACAGGCAAAAAATGCGGATGTAAACTTAAATAAATTAAGAAAACAGCCACCTTACCTAAGAAAATAAAGCGACTGTTTTTGATAAAAATGTATATTTTTATTATTTGGTGTAGAAAGTATATCCGTCGCGGCCGTTCTGTTTGGTCTGGTATAGGGCGCGGTCTGCGCAGCTGTACAAATCCATAAAGGTGGAGCCGTTCTCCGGAGCAAAGCAGATGCCTATGCTGATTGTCATTTTTCCTTCAATTTCATCAATGTACAGGTCACGGATTTCTGAAATCAGATGTTCAATATGAGCATTGGCCTCTTCTTTGGCGGTTAAATTTTTTAGCAGAACGACAAATTCGTCACCACCAATACGGCCAATGATATCTTCTTTGCGGAAATTCGTGCGCAGAAGCTGCCCGAATTGTTTTAACACGGCATCACCCGCAGCATGACCATAGGTATCATTGACGGTTTTGAATTTATCAATATCCATAATAAGAAAGGCCTGTATCATATTGGAATCGCATGTTTTCAAATGCTGATTGATAAAATCTTCGGTTGTTTTCTTATTATATACATGCGTCAGCGCATCTGTCTGTGCATAATACAAAAGGCGCCGGTTCTGTATATTTTCTTTTCGTACCATATAAAGTGTCAGAAGGACTACGAGGATAATAAAACTGAGCAGTAGAAACAGTTCGTAGGTTATAATAAAGCGGTAGGACTCCTGGGCAGTGGAAACCGGGATTACATAACAGACCATCCAGCCGTTCGTCTTCAAAGGTGCGTAAGCCAGATACTGCTTTTTCTGCAAAAGACCGGGATTTTGCATCTTGATGACACCTTTACATCCGATGGTAAAGTCTTGTTTTACACTCTCGAAAGAAGCTCCACCCAACAGTATTTTTTCATTGTAAAAATCAAAGAAATTATCTCCATAAGTAATATGATGGTAGGCTGAATCTCCGTCATAGGCGATAATCTCCCCTTCTTTTGTAACGATGAGAGTGTAGCCAATACCGCCGAAAGTGTCATTGAATAATATACGGCTCAGAGCGGTTACATCGTAGGAACCGCACAGTACACCGATAATTTCATTACTATGATAAATAGGAACGCTGAGAATGACTTTGGTTTCCTGGTCGAGTTTACTTTCGATAGGATCACTCAGCGTTTGCTTGCCGGCAATGGATTCCTGAAAATATCTGCGTTGTGCAACATTTGCTTCTTTTCCGTTGTCATAATGTGCAGTACCATCCTTTTCAATGATAGCAATACGTGCAAGTGTTGTATTGTTGTATAAGGCAGAAAGAATCTGCATATTTTCATCACATAGCAGATCGTTGGATTCCCCGATTTCCTGTGCGGCAGAGCGCAGATACTGGTAGTGAACACCAAGAATTGTCCGTAAATGTTCACTTTGCTGTGTTAGATTATTCATCATAGCTGTCTGGGATTTCTTTTCGATTGCATGTTGGGCGGATATGGAAAATATAAGCAGACAGATGGCCATTGCTACAATAAATAGGTAAATGCCATATTTGTAATCTTTGATCGTAAGTGATCGGTAGTGTTTTTTCTGGTCCATATAGTATACCTGCATAAGTGTTGAGGTTGATAGCTAGGAATATTGTACCAAAAAATGACAAAAATTACTACTTAATAAGTAGCGAAAATTAACTTTATTAAATAAGTATGAAATCCCTTGTAATTCTGCGACTGTATGTTATGATGCTCATAAAATCACTTAACAGATTTAACATGAAAAGGGGGAACTATATTATGTCTTTTTTTGATAATTTAGGACAGAAATTAAATGATGTTGGACAGACTACGATTAAAAAAACCAAGGATCTGGCAGACACAGCCAAGATGAACATTGAGATTTCCGAGGAGGAACGCAAGATTTCCAATGCGCATGAGCAGATTGGAAAATGGTATGCAGCCAAGTATCGTATGCAGGCTGATCCGGAGATTCAGAACTGGATGGATGCGATTTTTGCATCAGAAGCAAAAATCAAAGCATGCCGCGATAACCTCGGTCAGATCAAAGGTGAGACCTCTTGCCCGCAGTGCGGAGCGAATGTTGCAGCGGATGCGCAGTTCTGCCCGAATTGTGGACAGAAGATTGTACCGGAACGACCGGTTCAGGATGTGACGCCTCAGCCGGTAAAGGATGAGGAAGTGGAAGTGATTCCACCGGAGGCGGCACCGGCAACTGAAGAAGCCGCACAGCCACAGCAGGAAGGAACACCGGAAGCAGCATCCGTTTCGACAGATGCACCTGCACAGGAGCGTGAGCAGCAGACTGGTTCCAGTGGATTTGGAAGTGCAGAAACCAATGATGCTTTTACTGTAAAATAAAGTCCTATGTATAGCGCTGGCAAATTCGGAAACAATAGTGGCATCAGGAGGTACAAAACTATGATCGAACCAGATACCATTAAATTGTTACGGGAATGTGATGCGGGCATAAAAATGGGCGTTTCATCCATTGCAGATGTGTTGGACAATGTTCATGATGCGGCATTGAGGGAAATGCTGAAAAACTGTAAAGAGAAACATCAGGAGCTGGAAGAAGAACTTGAAAGTTTACTGGACGAGTTTCATGATGAGGGAAAAAATCCAAATCCGATGGCACAGGGAATGTCCTGGGTTAAAACGAATGTGAAGCTTGCGATGGATGATTCCGATGCGACGATTGCAGAACTGATGACCGATGGATGTGACATGGGTGTCAAATCTCTGAGCAGATATTTAAATCAATATGAAGCAGCAGACCACAAAGCAAAAGCGCTGGCAAAGAAATTAATTCGATTAGAAGAAGATTTGTGTCAGGATCTTCGCGGATTTTTATAAGATGTATGAAAAGCTCCCGGATATGGGAGCTTTTCGTTTTAATTACTTTTTTTCGTCACTGATTCCCCAGTGGTCTTCCAGATACTTCTTTCCAAGACCACTGCCGATATCATTTTGATTATCACGCAGATAAGATGCGCAGGCGCCGGCAATACATCCAATTACAATAATTCCCAATATGATCCACATAAAAATCCCTCCCTTGTCTGTAAAAACAAGCAAAAAGTTGTATAAATAATTGTTTAAGCTTATTATATTCGCTATTCTTATAAAGTCAATCATGTTATGATAAAAGGGCAAAAGGCATCATAGAAAATAGAGGTGAAATCATATTATGAACAAATGGTATCGGGCTTGTGTTGAGTATAATGCTTCTGTACCGGAATATCATGCATTATTGCATAAGAATGTATTTACGGAAGACGCGGCACTGGCATCTATAAAAAAATTAAAACGCTATTATGATGAAAAGAATTTTCCAATGGATCCGGATTATGAAATACGTATGGACCATCTGATTACTGTTGTTCGTGAGCATGAAGCAGAGGAAGAGATGGAATTGTGGCGTATCTGGATGAAGTATTTTATTACTATGGGCGGCAGTGAGTGGAAAGAATTTTGGAGTGATAGCGGTAATTTACTATGCGAAGCTAGTAAATTAGAGGATTTCGAGGTGGGGAAGATTACGGGAATGCGAAGAATGTAGTAATCTGATTAATCATTAATGAGGGGCAAAATACCTTTTGACCTCAAATCATTATAATGTCCTCATTATTTTCACTTTTTTGGACATATACGGTTTTTTCCTTAATAATGTCCTCATTATTTTCACTTTTTGGACATATACAGGTTTTTCCTCAATAATGTCCTTAATTTTTTCTTATATTGGATATATGCATAGAATTTTTATCATTTGATACCAATAAATGATTGTTTACAGGATATTTTTAACCACATATTTAGCATATGTCCAATTATCCTGTTTTTTATGGATATTGCACTTTTGTTTTTTAGCATATGTCCAATTATCCTGTTTTTTATGGACATTGCACTTTTGCTTTTTTTACATATGTCCATTCGCTTCATTTTCCCGGGCATTATTTCTCGGTTCAGAAAATTTCTATTAAAATCACTGTAATTTCACCATGGCATCCAAAAGAAGCATAAGGTTTACAATTTCATAAGAACATGTTATTATGCAGAAAAGGACACAGGCGTCTAAGCCGTGTCCTTTTTTGCATATATTGGGGCAATGCATCTTTGATGCATCACAATCATTAGTCCATTTGCTGAAAGCAAATTTTGCATAGGCTGATGTTCAAGAGAGGCGACAGATATGAAAAAACTGGATAACATAGATCGAAAAATTATACAAATACTTCAAAAAAATGCGCGTACACCATTAAAAGAAATTGCAGCGCAGGTATTTTTATCTTCGCCATCGGTGTCTGCCCGTATAGAAAAACTGGAAGAAGAGGGCGTTATTACCGGTTATTCTGCAAAAGTAAATCCCGTTTATCTAAATTATCATATTAAGGCTTTTATTAATCTGGAGGTGGAGCCGTTGCAGAAACCGGTGTTTTATCCTTTTATTAAAAAAATTCCGAATGTAGTGGAATGCAATTGTGTGACAGGAGATTATTCCATGCTGATCGAGACCTTATTTGAGACAACTGCGGAGTTGGATCATTTTATTAATGAATTGCAGCAGTTTGGAAGAACAAAGACGCAGATTGTCTTTTCGACTTCCGTGGAACAACGCCCGGTTCCGATTGCATAAAGAGTGTCCTGCGCCAACCCTCAAACGTTTACACAAATATCTTTTTCACATCATTTTAAGGAAGCGTTAAGGTTATTCAAGTCAGAATCTAAGGAATCCATGATATGATAAGTCCACAAGTTGAGAAATACCAATATAAAGGAGGAATTTTTATGTGGACGAGAGCCGAATTAAAAAGCAAAGCAAAGTTCTCATTTAAACGTAACTATTGGAAGAGCGTACTGATCAGCCTGATTCTGGCACTGATTGTCGGAGGAGGGAGTAGTGGAAGCAGCAGCATCAGTTCTGCAGTGAGCAACAATCTGATTGGAGACAGTGATAGCAGTGTAGTGGGTGATTATTCTGATGATGACAGCAGTCTGTACGAGGACAATGATTTTTACGACGATACCTATGATGAAAATGTCAAAGATGACATTGACGATTTAAAAGGCATAGCCGGTACCACAGCAGGAATGATGGCAATCGGCATTTTCTTAATTGTATTCATCATTGTGTTTGTTGTTATTATGGCAGTGGTCATTCTATTGGATGTGTTTATTTTTAATCCGTTGGAAGTCGGATGCAAAAAGTATTATCTGCGAAATCTGAATGAGCCGGCACAGGTAGGAAACATTGGTTATGCATTTGATAATAACTATAAGAACATTATAAAGACGATGTTCTTCCGTGATTTGTTTACCGTTTTATGGACATTGCTTTTTATCATCCCTGGTATTGTAAAATCCTATGAGTACCAGATGATTCCTTATCTGCTGGCAGATAATCCACAGATGACAAAGGAGCAGGCGTTTGAAGAGAGTAAGCGTATGATGCAGGGACAGAAGTGGAAAGCGTTTGTTTTGGATTTATCATTCATCGGATGGAATATCCTTTCTGCACTGACATTGGGAATTCTTGGAATCTTTTATGTACAGCCATATATGGATGCAACACATGCCGCACTGTATGAAGCACTTCGTTATGGAATACCTTACAATAATGCACCGTATGGAGCTTATAACGGAATGCCGCAGCAGCAGGCACCGAACGGATTTACAAATAATGCACAAAATAGTATAGTGGAAGAGAATCCAAATAATCAGTATCAATAGAGGAAAAAATGAGTTACAAAATATTGATTGCAGATGATGAGCCGGAGATTCGGAGTCTTCTCCGGCTCTATCTTGAGAATGAAAAATATGAGATCATAGAAGCAGAGGACGGGCAGCAGGCACTGGAATTACTCCGGAGCCAGCAGCCTGCTTTGTGCATCCTTGATATTATGATGCCAAAGATGGACGGGTATCATGTTTTACAGGAACTTCGCAAAGAAAGCAACATTCCGGTATTGATTTTATCAGCAAAGGATGCAGATTCGGAGAAGATATTAGGACTGAATCTGGGGGCGGATGATTATCTTGCCAAGCCGTTTAATCCGTTGGAAGCGGTAGCCCGTGTAAACTCAGCAATCCGCCGCTTTTATTCGCTGGGAACGCAGGAGACAAAGAAAGGAACGCTGTCGGTAAGAAATCTTACGCTGGATCCGGAGGCCTGCGTGTTAAAAAAGGACGGAAAGGTCATTGAACTTACTTCTGTGGAGTACCGTATTATGGAACTGTTTATGCAGCAGCCGGGGAAAGTGTTTACCAAGCAGCAGATCTATGAGCATGGATGGGGAGAAGCTTACATCGTTGCAGACAATAATATTATGGTATGCATCAGCAAGCTTCGTGGAAAGCTAGACGAAGACCCATCTGCATATATCCGTACCATTCGTGGACTTGGATATCGTTTGGAGAAGTAAATGAAAAGACAGGGCAGTTTGCAGTGGTTCCTTATTAAAAAGTTTATAGAGATTCTGCTTGTTGTGGGCATCGTGGAGTATGTGATCACATTTTTCATGAACCGTTTTGTGTTGCCACTCATGTTTACATATTTTTTCCCGGAATATGAGAAGAATCTTACAGTTACAGGTTCAGAGATTATTGTATTTATCTTTGCCGGATTATTGATTCTATTGTTAAGTTCATTTGGTTCGTTGTTTCCAACGCCGGTGAGAGAGGCAATTACTGAACTTTTGCAGCGGACACAGCATGGACTTTCTTATTTGTCACAGTCAGCAGAAAAAGAAGTACCAATTCTTGGGCTTAGTGAAAGAAAATCCATGCTTCTCTTTTGTGTGCTTTTTGCCATGGCGTTGGTGGTACTCCTGCCTTACATTTGGATTGGCGCCGGATTGGCGACCAGATCAGCGACACGGTCAGCCGGGCGCTGAGCTCCCGGGAATTCCGGGAGATTCAAAAGGAACGTGATGCAGAACAGAATGAGTTTAACCGAAAGCGAAACCTTATGCTTTCCGATATCGCACATGATCTGCGTACGCCAATGACCACGGTAAATGGTTATGCGAAAGCTTTGACGGATGGGATGGTCACGGACCCACAAAAACAACAGGAATACCTTAAAGCAATTCAGAAAAAATCAGTTCGCATGAATGATCTGATTAATCTGTTGTTTGAGTATGTGAAACTTGATAGTGAAGGATTTTCTCTGGATCGTAAGGAGGTCAATTTGTGCGAACTTTTGAGGGAAAATGCGGCATTGGTCTATGCAGATGCAGAAGAAGCCGGAATGGAATTTGATATTGAAATTCCGGAAGAAGCGATTCCTGTATTCGCAGATGCGACGCAGATGTCACGCGTGATCACAAATCTGCTGACGAATGCGATGCGACACAATCCGGCAGGAACCCATATCGGTTTGTATTTGTGCCGGAGAGATGAACGTATTTATGTTATGGTGGCAGACAGTGGGCCATTTATACCAGAAGAACTGGAGACACATTTGTTTGAACCTTTTGCAAAAGGCGATGCCTCGCGGAAAAGCGGGGGAGGAAGCGGGCTTGGTCTTTCTATTGCAAAGAGAGTGGTGGAGATGCATGGCTGGAAAATGTTGTTTTTACAGCAACCGCAGATTCAGCATTATCCGTGTGTGGAACGCTATGCAAAAGCTTTCATTATTGAGATATAATGATATGAGGGTCAAAAGGTATTTTGCCCCTCATTTATGATTAATCAGATTACTACATGCTACGCATTCCCGTAATCTGACTCCACCTCGAAATCCGCTAATTTTCTGCGTTTCAGCAGTAAATTGCTACTTTCTCGGTGTAGTGCGGGTCACTAAGGTATACATCGAATTGCATGCAAGCATGCATCGATGATACCTTTTGACCCTTTAATCATATAATGTATAAAGAGTCGTTGTGGATTATCGTTCACAGCGGCTTTTTTTCATGGAAATAGCGAAATATTGGGACTAAAGTACAATTGAAAAGGGGGAGGAAAAAGAATATAGTGAATAAAAGAAGACGTGGAAATTTGTCGTTACATGAAATGGAGACATGAATAAAAATGGAAAAAGATAAATTATTTGATGAACAGATTTTAGATATGATTAATCAATCACAACAGAAAAATGATAAAAACAATATAGATGAGGGCAAGGAACAGAATAAGAAAAAAGAAAAAGACAATTGGAATACATATAGTATTTATACCGGAGTGAAGATATCTGGAAAATGGTTGCATTTTGAACGACGTTTATTTCCGGAAAATGCAGTTTCTATTATGTTACCAGAAAAATTTGTTCCTATGTCTGATGAAACTGTAAGAATAAAATATCCATCAGAGCATCGGCCAGATACGATATTGACAGATGAGACAGGTACAATAAATTTTTTGCTTCAATATATGGATGGAAATGTAGATGATACAACCATAGATACGTTTCGCAATCAGATTTTTGGATTAATGAAGTATGCAAATCCTGGAATTAAAGAAAGAGAGATTGGTGAGGTGGATATAGAAAAGCTACATATTGCATATGTTGAGTTTTCTAATAATGCTATAGGTGGAAAACTATATAATTTAATGTTTTATTTGAATGTGAATGGAAAACCATTGATGGGAAGCTTTAATTGCCTGACAAAAGATATGAAATATTGGAGACCGGTTGCAGTTGAAATGATGCAGTCAATCAGACTCATTGAGGAATAGGGAGAAACTACATGGAACAAATTATTACATTTGAACATTTAACAATTGAACCATATAAAGTTGAAAAAATACTTGATATTCAAATACAGCATAAGATAAATGAGCATAGTACATTATATATCAGGGCATTACTTTCAGATGATGTAAAAGACAATTATATAAAAGAATGTACACAAGGAAGCAAAGTTGGTCTAAAACTAAGAAACAGTGGAAAAAATGATGTGCTATTTTATGGAATGGTGAAAGATATTGAATTGGAGGTTGTCCAAGGATCTTATTATATGAAATTGTATGCGGTTTCCTATAGTTATCTGTTGGATGTGGAAAAGAAGAACCGTTCATTTCAAAATAAACAAAAAACTTATGTATCATTAGAGAATGAAATTATGGAGACTTATTCGAAAGCCATGATAAGTGATGTGGCTTCCCGGAAAAAAGAGTTGGGAAAATTTATTGTACAGTATCAGGAAACGGATTGGGAATTTTTAAAAAGACTGGCATCGCATTTTCATACTGGTTTGGTAAATGATGTTCATATTGATAAAGTAAAATGTTATTTTGGAATACCTAATAATGCAACACATACAATAAATTCGTTTAATTACAGTATAAAAAAAGACCTGGGAAAGTATTTAATGCTATCCCAAAATGGGATAGATGGAATCATAGAACAGGATGTTGCTTATTATGAAGTGGAGTCAGAGGTACCTGTTAATATAGGAGATACAATTGCTTTTCATGGAAAAGAATTATATGTATATCAAATAAATGCAAAAATGTGCAAAGGCATTTTACAGTTTAACCTGATATTATCAACGCAAAAAGGCATGAGCCAGCTTTTCCAAATGCATAATAACATTGTTGGAGTATCACTGGATGCAAAGATATGTGAGATAAAAAATGACAGGGTAAAGGTATCTTTACAGATAGATGAAGAGTCTGGTCATGTTCAGGAAAAGAAATGTTATTTTCCATATTCAACAATTTACTCATCGAAAGACGGAAGTGGTTGGTATTGTATGCCTGAAAAGGGAGATTCTGTGCGTATTTATTTTCCGGATGGAATCGAGGAACATAGTTATGCAATTAGTTCTGTTCATGATGAAGTAGATGATAATTTGTCAGGCAGTGCAGATAATTTCAGCGAAGCAGGAAGTCCTGGCGGAGGAAACAATGGAGGATACAGCGGAAAAAGAGATGATCCGTCTGTGAAATCTTTACGAAATCCAAGTGGCAAGGAAATCAGATTAACGCCTGATGGAATCTATATCATTTCAAATGGCACCACTATAACATTAACCGATGAAGATGGTGTATCTGTGGTCAGTGATCAGAATATAGAGTTTAAATCGGATAAAAACATTATTATTGGTGCTGAGCAGGATGTGAGTATTGTTGGGCTTTCTGGTGTAGATTTAAATTGTAAAGACATAGCTGCTGTTAAGATTAATGACAATGTAGAAGTAATAGGACAAGAAGTAAAGGCAAATTAGAATAGGTGAAATAGTGCAAAATGTTAATTTGGAACAAGAGAGAAAATCGTTAGTCGAACAGTTAGACAGCTATATAAAGAATCATTATGAAGAATTGATAGAAAAATTTGCAGAATGTTTTAAAAAGTATTGCAACAAAATCCGTATGATGCAGCAGGCAGGGAAAAAAGGAAAAATTGCATACATACATTTTTCTGTTTTAAGAACAAATATTCTGTTAAAGAAACATGAAATCCGTATAGATGCTTTTGATGAAAACTGGTACATGGATCCGATAGAATGCAGTTATAGTTATCCTGTAAATGAGATATACACATATTTAGAAAAGTACAGTAATGTTGTAGAAGAATTGTGGAAGCAATCAACAGATTCGAACGATTTTTCTGATGTATATAGAAAAGTGTTTTTGGAAAGTAATATTTATCTTTTTTATGTAGCGGAGATAATACGTCAGGGAATGCGAAAATTAATAGAAACAGAAGAATATAAGTCAGTCGCAAAGGCAGAATGTTTTGTTGTCTGTATTGGCGGTTATATGGATAAGTTTGATATTTTATATAAAGAAGATTATACGAAAAAAGATAGTGCAGTTGTGAGGAGACAGTTACAGTCAGGAAAACAAAAAATATTCTGTTATGAAATATTTGAGAAATTAGACTTATCAAAAGGCGATTATCGGGATTTGGAATTTCAGTATTCGTCATTTGACAATAGCAATTTATCAAACAGCGACATGACAAAATGCAGATTTATTATATGCAATTTCAAAAGTGCAATTTTAAAGGATGTCAGAATGGACAAAGCGAAGATTTTTGGCACAGATTTTTCTGGTGCATTATTGCAAAATGTAGATTTTAGTGGAGCAAAATTAAAGAGTATAATTTTCAAAAATGCAAAACTGATCAATGTTGATTTCTCCAAAGCTTTATTAGCTGAGGATATGAATTTTGAAAATGCGAAATGTGAAAATTGTATATTTCCGGAAAGCAGGTAACATATGGATTATTTTATGATGCAGACGGATAAACATCTGCGGAGATTGCCACAATTTCAGATCCCAAAGGAAATGAAAAATATAGAAGATAAAAAAATAATAAGGGATAATCGAGCAGTCCCGGTGATCTGTGTAGAAGGATATAATGGGTTAGAAATAGAATATCCGGATTATATAGAAAAACCGATTCCGTTAATCGCAGATAAATTCCAGAGTATTTTAAAAAAATATCAACCGGATACTATTTTTTACCGGGTGATGTTAACAGAAAAGAAAACAGGTGTGCAAAAGCCATATCATCTTATAGTTCCACCAGTGATTGAATGTGCAGATCCACTGGAATCCATATATGACAAGGCTGGAAATATCATTGAGTTTGTACTGGATGCAGACTGTGTACAAATGAACAGAATATTTAGGATAAAGGAGTTAAAGAATCAAATTGCGGTAAGACTTGATGTTGCAGAAAGTATATTGCGCAGAGACGCGGGTGGAATTTGGTTCGAACCGATAAAAATTGCAGAAAGGAATAGATGAGATGGCGGAGACAAGAAATGAATCAGAGGCACCACAGGAAGAAGAGACACAATATCCTTATGTTGTACGTGGAGCAACCATCTATTGTACATGCGGTTCCCATACAAGGAAGCTGGACATGCCGGTATCACATGGTTCTTATATAAGGGACAAGGCAATGCTGAATAATGAGGATTGTAAAGTGGGAATTGATCAGAACATACCTCCTTTTGGAGCTTGTTTTTCTTCTGATAAAGATGGTATAGACATAAAAATTAATGATGCGGAAGGACTGGTTCCATTTACCGATGAAGATGGAAATCCAATGGAAGTAGAACTGCCAATAGAAGGAAAATTGTGTGAACCTAAAATTACCACGAAATGGCAGGGGGCACAGGAGGATACACTTGTCGATGGAAAACCAGCATTAAAGGCAGATTGCTGTATAACCTGTTGTTATGGAGGAACAATAGGATTTATGGATTCGGGACAGGAAGTGTATTAACAAATTAAGAAAATAGTGGAAAGAAAAATGAGCGAGAAGAAGACAGCAAGTGTAATACATCAGGGACAGGTTTTTGTAAAGTGCATTTTGCCGATACAGATAATACAGGAACTTGAAATTGTAAGAAAAATAAACGAGCATGGACAGCTGTTCGTGAAAGGCATATTAGATGAAAATGGAAAAGATGCGATTGAACAAATAGGAAGTCAGGAACCGGTCATTGTTTATGTAAAGAACAATTCGGGTGAGACGATATTGTTTTCCGGTGTCATCAGTGAGGCAGATGTATGTTTTAAAGACGGAATATATTATGCATCGATCAAAGGTTTGTCATGGAGCAGTTTACTTGATTACGAAAAAAAGAGTCGTTCTTTTCAGAATAAGAATGCTACATATACAGAAGTGTTAAGCAAAATAGTAAGTGACTATGCGAAAGGTATGTTTCTTTATGATACAAATGTACAAGATCGAAATATAGGACAGTTTATTTTGCAATACAGGGAGACAGATTGGGAATTTTGCAAACGATTGGCGACGCATTTTAATACTTCTCTCGTACCGGATGTAAAAGGAGACAGTCCACGATTTTGCTTCGGGTTACCGCGAAAGACGGAGCAGATGGAGGTAGTTGAACAGAAAGTAATCCAAAGAGATGATGCAGCATATCAACAGGCTTTGCAAGGGGGATTCTTTGTTTCCAAAGAACAGTTTATAAAATATCATGTGAATACCCCTGTTTTGCTGGAGCTTGGTTCGGTAGTTGAATATGCAAAACAGAAATTGATCATAGAAGCGTGTCATTTATCTCTTGATAAAAGTGTTCTGTCTAATACTTATGTTTTGAGCAGGGAAGAGGCACTGCTTACAGGTAAGATAAATAATGAACTTATAAAAGGAGTTTCATTAATTGGTAATGTACTAAAAAGTGAAAATCAGCGGATTAAACTTAAGCTGGAGATAGATAATGAACAAGATACAGATGCAGCTTGTTGGTTTCCGTATGCATCCCAAGCCAATAATCTCTTTTATTGCATGCCGGAGGTTGGAACATCTGTCTCTTTGTATTTTCCAGGTGCTGACGAAGCAAAATGTATTGCTATGAATGCGGTTAGAAGAAATGGTGGAAGTTGTGCAAAAACTTCAAATCCTGATATGAAATATATGGGGACACCAGAAGGAAAAGAGTTTAAGCTTGGTTCTACAGATATTGACTTTACTGCGCATGAAAAGTTGTTTATGTCTCTGGATAATAATAAGGGTGTTACGATACAAAGTGACAAGGATATGAATGTATTTACAAGACAGAAGCTTCTTATGGAGGCAAAGGAGTTAATAAAAATATATTCTACTACGGGAAACATTGTTGCAGGAGCTAATGAAAAATCTTCCCTTTATTTAATTGGCGGAGCCGATGGTGATACTCATATTAAGGCTGGAAACAACATTGTATATGACGGAAGAAAAAAGGAGGTTTTCACAGAAAGATTAAATAAAGAAATCGCATATGAAGAGAAGAAATTTGACTGGGGAAAGCTTGCAAAAAATGCGCTGATTGGTTTGGCTGCAGTGGCAGCAGTTGTAGCAGTTGTGGCGACTGGAGGTGCGGCATTAGTTGCTTTGGGTGCAGTGACGGCATCAACTGTTGGGTCAGTTGCAATGGGTGCAGCAATTAGTGGTGCAATAGCAGTTGGCTTTACAGCCGCCTCGGATATCATGCGGGGGGAGGTAAGTGACTGGAAAGATTATGCCCTGGCAGGGTTGAAAGGAGCCATAGAAGGTGCAGTATCAGGTGCAGTTCTTGGCCTGAAAGCATTTGAAGGTGCGAAATTGCTTGGAAAAATGTTTATCAGTGGAGGCACATCATTTATAACAGATGCGATGGGACAAGGACTGGACTGGCTGGTTAACGGAAAACCATATGACTGGAAGCAGGGGTTGGTGTCCTTTGGCATAGGATTTCTTATGCCGGCAGGTGCAGCAGGAATGCGCAAAATGATTGCGAAATATGGAAAAAATATGCCGTATTGGTTAAGAAAATCATTTTGTAATTTATGCGGAGATCCGGTTGATGTCATTAATGGAAGTGTCATATATGATGCAACTGATTTTGAACTTCCCGGACCAATTCCATTACAATGGAATCGTATCTGGTGTAGTTCCAGCATGATTGTTGGACATTTGGGACATGGCACCAGATATAGTTATGAGATGGGATTGGAAATCTATAAAGAAGAATGTACGATTATTGTATTTCTGAATGATGGCAGGGTAGCTGCATTTCCACAGTTAATGGTAGGAGAAGAGTATTTTGATTATAAGAATAAGCTGAATTTAAAGCGCATGTCTGACAGCTATCAGGTGTTTGATCCTGAAGCACGGCTGGTCTATACATTATCACCAATAGATAATGGATATATTGCATATAAACTCACAAAGGTGGAAAATAAGACCGGTCATTGTATTGAATTTAATTATGATGATAGTGGCTATTTGTGTCAGATAGTGGACAGTGCAGGCAGACAATTGGATGTCAGCACTAATGGAGAAGGCAGAATTACAGATATCTGTCTGAATGAGAATAATAACAGACATCGGTTGGTAAGCTATTCTTACAATAAAGAACAGGATTTGTCAGGTGTTACGGATGCATTGGGAAAGACTACCAGTATGGATTACCGTAATCATCTTATGACTAAGAAGACAGATAGGGAAAAGAATTCGTTCTATTGGGAATACGATAAGTATGAAGATGGTGCACGTGCTGTCAGAAGCTGGGGAGATGGTGGTGTATTAAGCCTTTGGATTGATTATCATGATGACGAAATGTATAATGCAGTAAGGTCAGGAAAGAACAAGAAGGCTTGTGAGTATCACTATAATGAAAACCGATTATGTGTCAGAACTGTATACCCGGATCTGACAGAAATCAGGGAAAATTATGATGATAAATATCAATTGATCAGCAGAATTGATGAAGAGGGACGACAGACAAAGTACACATATAATGAATTATCCCTGATAACAGGGATAATACGACCAGATTCCAGCAAAATCCAGTTGGAGTATGATGAAGAAGGGCGTCTGATAAAGAAACAAAATCCAGAGGGCGATTGTGTGGAATGGGTGTATAATGAAGATGATACACTTATGAAAACAATAGACGAAAATGGTGCCGAGTCTGTATTTACATATAATCAGGATAAGCTGGTAGAAAAGATATGTAATCCAGACGGTGAAGCAATTATGCTTACCTATGACGGACATAATAATCTGCGTAAAGTTGTATTGCCAAATGGCTGCATGAGTGAATGGAAATACGATTACAGAGGCAACTGCCTTAGTTACAGAAGCCCGTTAGGAGCTGTGGAGACATATGATTATGACAGTCTCAACCGTCTTGTTCATGCAAAATTAGCAGATGGAAATGAAGTTACTCTTGGATATAATTCTTATGAAGATGTCATTCGGGCAAAGGATAAGCATACGGAGGTAGCATTTACCTATGATATTCTTGGAAATGTAATTTCCAGAACAGAAGGTGAGAGAAAATTACAATATAAGTACAACAGTGAAGCACAACTGATTTCCATCATCAATGAAAAAGGTGAGACCTACGATTTTGAGCGCGATGAAAAAGGAAACGTTGTAAAGGAAAGAGGTTTTGATAAGCAGATCCGTACTTATGAGCTTGATTACTCAGGACTGGTAAAGAAGGCGAACCGTCCGGGTGGAAGGTTTACAAAATACACTTATGATAAGCTGTGCAGAGTTATCCGAACGGATTATCATGACAAGAGTTATGAGGAGTATGTCTACAACAAAAACGGGCTGCTTACAGAGGTAAAAAATCAGTATACAGCCATAAAACTGGAACGGGACAAGAGTGGAAGAATACAAAAAGAGTGGCAGGATAATCACTGGGTGGCAAGTGACTATGATTCATCAGGGAACCGTCGGGCTGTTTCGAGCAGCTTTGGAGCCAATATCCTTTCGAAACGGGATAAGATGGGACAGGTTACACATATGGTTGCATATTTGAATAAAGAAAAGCCATGGTGTGCCCGGATGGAATATAATGTCACCGGTCAGGAAGTGGCAAGAAAGGTATCAGGCGGTGTAATTGGGAATTTCTCATATGATGAAGCCGGACGGCCGGTACAGCACATGATACGTGGACAAAAGGAATCCATACATCGTCACCGCAGGTATGAATGGGATGTAAATTATCGCCTGGAAAAAGTGACCAATGAGCTGACCAAAGGAAATATCATTTATTCCTATGACCGTTTCAGTAACCTAATCAGTGCGAGAGGAACGGAGATCCTGTCATGTTTCAGGATGTTTGATGAGGCAGGAAATGTCTATGGAACCGAAGATAAGAGTGACCGCATCTACGGAGCGGGAAGCAGGCTGGAAACTTCCGGAATTGATCTGAAAGAGAAACGGAATATCTATCAGGGTGGTCATGGCAGGCTTGTCACAAAAGGAGCAGAATACTTCTATGATGAAGAAGGCAATCTTGTAAGAAAAACAGAAGCAGACGGAAGCATCTGGGAATATTCTTACTACGGAAACGGAATGCTTAGAAAAGTGGTTCGTCCGGATAAGAGTGCAGTAATTTTCAAATATGACGGTCTTGGAAGAAGAATTGAAAAGAGTATAACACGGGCAGGAAGCGAAAAAGTGATTCCGTTTGCCAGAAAAGAGGCAGCCGGGGAAGAAAGTAAATGGGAGACAATCGGAGGCGTCCGGATACGCAGACCAAATACAGAACTTCAGAAACCTCACACGCTGCAGGGAGATAACACCTCTGTTTATAGAGGGGAAAATGCATTGCAGCCTGGTTCGGAACAGAAAGCTTCTCATGTAGAAAAAGTGATAAAATTTCTTTGGGATGGAAATGTTCTGCTCCATGAATGGCAGGAGAATGCAGAGGAGAGCAAAAAGCCGGTTCCCCAGATCGATTATCAGGCAGAGTATGTGGTGAAGCTTTCAGAGAAAAAGGAGCAGGAAGAAAG